>Ga0316228_1000439_pt1 | contig 56860 bp, 59 predicted proteins | sample TBH18021metaG_FD_206005 | JGI IMG/M metagenome (GOLD analysis project Ga0316228, IMG submission 206005) | Freshwater microbial communities from Trout Bog Lake, Wisconsin, USA - TBH18021 | ecosystem: Environmental > Aquatic > Freshwater > Lake > Hypolimnion/Profundal zone | place: USA: Wisconsin... | reverse complement strand
CGGCACCGGCCGGGGACCATGCCCGGTCGATGCCGCGGGCGCCGCGGGGATCGGATCCCGCGCGTTGACTGGCCGACACAGGGTTCCCGCGGCGTCCCGCGTCCCTCGTGATCTCCCGGGCCATGCCTCCGGCGCCAAAGGCGCGCGGGGACGATGACGCGTGAAATGCGCCGCACGTTTTGACCCCAAAGCCTTGCGCATCGCGGGAGGATCACGCATATAGGAGTGAACAAAAAGAGAACAAAAGAGCGCCGCCTGAGAAAGCTGTGGACGACGCTCCCACCCCGCCGGAACGAGCCCCGCATGCGAACCGCCGACAAGCAGATCGCCGACATCCTCGTCCGCTACGGCGAGCCCTTCGGGGGCAACGTCTGGCGCGTTCAGGGGACGGCCGTCATCTACCACAAGACTCTGGAGCGCATCGCCGCGCAGGCCGGCATCGTCTTCGAGCCCCCGACCGTCATCCGGGCCGAGCGCGACGAGGCCGTGATCCTGGTGACCGGTCGCCTGCCCGGCGCGAAGCCCGGCACCGAGCGGGTCGAGTGGTCGATGGGCGAGGCGCTGGTCAACGTGAACTATCGCGTCTCGGGCAAGCAGGCGGCCTACGTCTACGCCATGGCCGAGAAGCGCGGGAAGGACCGCGTCATCCTCAAGCTGATCGAATTGCACGGTCTAGTCTACTCGGAGGAGGAGGCCGACGAGTTCCGCGCCCACCAGATCCCGGTCCGCGCCGTCGACGAGGATTTCGAGGAGGCGCCCGCCTTCGACGAGGTCACCGAGGCCGAGGGCGACCTCAAGCGCCGCATCGACGGGGCCGAGACGATCAACGCGGTGACCGACCTGATGCTGGACGGCGCCACCCAGGCCGTCCTGGCCACGATGCCGTCCGGTACCCGGGACGAGGTGCGCGACTACGCCAAGGCGCGTCTCGTCGCGCTCGGCTGGCCGAAGCGTTCCGGCCGCCGCAGCGCCGCCTGATCCCGTTTTCACCCCCACCGAAGGAGACCGCCATGCATCGCGCGACGAGCCGCCGCACCATGAAGGCCCGCCGGGATTCCCACCACGGCTGGAGCATCGAGACGCTGTCCTACAGCCCGACGCGGATCGTCCGCCTGGGCGCCGAGAAGGTCGCGATCCTCTTTCCGCCGGTCGAGCCCGGCGCGGCCTGGCAGCTCTACCCGCATCCCGACACGTTCCCGGGCCTCAATTTCGAGGGCCTGCCCGAGCCGCTGCGCCCGGAATTCCTCGCCTTCCCGGACCTTCCGGAGGTCGAGCGGTTCCTCGGCATCCGCGACGCCGCGCCCACCGCCCTCGCGGCGTGAGTCTGCCTGTCAGGGCGCCGGCCAGGGCGCGCCGCGATGGAGCGCCTCGGCCTCGGGGGTGAAGCTGCCGTCGGGGCCGTGCAGGACGAGGGGCGGCCGCAGGCTCAAGGCGGCGCGGCTGCCCCGGATCGCCGCGATCAGGACGCGGATCGCGGGCGCGTCGCCGCGGGGATGGACCGGGCGGACCGCCAGCCCGCCGTAGCGGCCCGCGAGGGCGGCCAGGCAGGCCGGAAGCGCGTCCGCCCGATGGATCAGACCGAGCCTTCCGCCGGGCCGCAGGATCGCCGTGCAGGCGCGGATCCAGGTCTCCAGATCGCCGCCCGCAAACGTGTGGGCGGCGGCGCGGCCCGGATCCGGCGAGGCGCGGTGGCTTCCGGCGGCGAAGAACGGCGGGTTGGTGAGCACGACATCGAAACTGTCGGGCAGCAGACCGGCGGCGCGGCGTTCCGTCGCAGGCGCCAGAACGTCGGCGACCAGAACCTGTGCCGCAATGCCGTTGAGGGACGCGTTGGCGCGGGCCTGCTCGGCGAGGATCGGGTCGCGCTCGACCAGTGTCGGCTGCAGGCCCGATGTCAGGGCGGCGCAGGCGAGGCCGACGGCGCCGGTCCCGGCGCCGACATCGCAGAGCCGATCCCCGGCCTGCGGGACCAGCAGCCGGGCGAGCAACACGGCATCGGTCCCGGCCCGATGCGCGCCGCGGGGCGGCTGGCTCAGCCTCAGCCGGCCGCCGAGGAAAGCGTCGGCCTCCGCGGTCACGGCTGGCGCAACTCGTGGGCGATGCCGGCATCCGTGAGCAGGCGGCGCGCCTGGGCCTCGTGGTCGCGCGGCACCATCAGGCGCTGGCCGAACACGCCGATCGATCCTTCCATCAGGCTCATGTGGCTGTCAGCCACGAGGACCGGGATCTCGGCCGCTTCGAGGATCGATCGGGCGAACCCGATCAGCACGACATCGTTGGCCCGGATCAGCTCGATCATCGCGGGTCCGCTCCGGAACGGACCTCGATCGGCGGTTTCGCCGCGTGAGATCCGCGCTGTCGGCACCCCATATCCAGCTGGCGACGATGTTGCGGCGCCGCGGGGCGCGTGCGAAGGGATCGCCCGCCCCCTGAGGGGCGACCGGTCTGGAGGTCACGGATCTTGGGTATGGCCCTCTCCATCGAGAATCCGAAGCCCGAGGCGGAGGCGGGGCTCAACGACCTCGTCGCGCTGGTGGCCGACGGCATGGCGCGGGTCAACACCACGATCCTGTCGCGGACGGGATCGGACGTGGCGATGATCCCCGAGGTCGCCAACCACCTGATCGCCTCCGGCGGCAAGCGCCTGCGCCCGATCCTGACTCTCGCCTGCGCCCAGCTCTGCGGCTATGCCGACGCCACCCACGGGGACGTGAAGCTCGCCGCCAGCGTCGAGTTCATGCACACCGCAACGCTCCTCCACGACGACGTGGTCGACGAGAGCGACATGCGACGCGGCCGGGTCGCTGCCCGGATCAAGTGGGGCAACGAGGCCTCGGTGCTGGTCGGCGACTTCCTGCTCGGCCAGGCTTTCCGGATGATGGTCGAGGTCGGCTCCCTGCGGGCGCTCGACATCCTCTCGGCCGCCGCTACGGTGATCGCCGAGGGCGAGGTGATGCAGCTCACCAACGCCAAGAATCTGGAGACCGACGAGGCCGCCTATCTGGCGGTGATCCGCGGCAAGACCGCCGAGCTGTTCGCCGCCGCCTGCGAGGTCGGGCCGGTGCTGGCGGGTCGTCCGGCGGCCGAGCAGGCGGCCGCCCGGTCCTACGGGATGAATCTCGGCGTCGCCTTCCAGCTGATCGACGACGTGCTCGATTACGGCGGCACCTCGGCGGAGCTCGGCAAGAACGTCGGCGACGATTTCCGCGAAGGCAAGATCACCCTGCCGATCGTCCTGGCCTATCGCCGCGCCAGCGAGGGCGAGCGCGGCTTCTGGCGGCGCACCCTGCAGCAGGGCGAGATCGGTGCGGACGACCTGGAGACGGCCCTCGACCTCCTGCAGCGCCACGGCGCCCTGGAGGAGACCGTGGCCCGCGCCCACCATTACGGCGCCGAGGCCCGGGCCGCCCTCGAGATCTTCCCGGATGGACCGGTCAAGACCGCGCTGATCGGAGCCGTCGAGTTCTGCGTGGCCCGGGCGCGCTGAGGGGGCTCACGGCTCCCGCGTCGACAGCCATCACGTCCCGCCACCGTACCGGCAGCTCGCTTCGGGCGCAGCGCCGAAGCGGACGGCTCTTGCCCGGGGCGGCGTCAGCAACCCTGCTGGCGTCACCGTGCCACGGGCGCGAGGGCTTCGGCGAGGGCGGGGGCAAGGTTGCGCAGCTCGTCGAGATGCGCCGCCGTCAAGGTTCGCAGCAGGGCCTCGGCGCGCGGCGTGAGCGACACTTCGCTCCGCCGCCGATCCTCGACCGAGCGCGTCTTGGTCAGAAGGCCGCCCTCCACCATGCGGGCGACCAGCTCGGCCGCGCTATGCGGAGCAATCAGCAGCTGCTCAGCCAGAAGGCCGACCGTGGCGGGCGCGCGTCCGACATGGCCGGCCAGCGTCAGCAGGGCCTGGTGCTGCTGCGGCGGCAGCCCCGCCCGGGCCGCCGCGGCCTCACTGAACGCCAGGAAGCGGCGGAGACGGAACCGGAAATCGGCGAGCGCCGCATATTGCTCCCGCGAGAGCGCATCCTCCCCCGGCGCGCCGGTCCCCATCATCGCCTCCCTGATCGTCCCGTAAGTCGCCGACACTGCGCCTTATCACAGGCCCGCCGCGCCTCGCCGTGGCTGCATCGTTGTGGAATATATCGTATCACGACATAAATAGCCGCCCTGAGGAAAGGAATCTTGGATGATCGGCGGGACTGGGAGCGGGAGCGGGAGCGGGAGCGGGGGCGGCAGGCCGCTGCGTCGGGCACTGGGGGATTTCAGCGCGGATCGACGTGTGCTGCACCTGGCCGGCATGGCAGTCGTGACTGGGAGCGCCGCGAGCGCCACCGCCTGGATCCTGCTCACGCTCATCGGCCTCGTGACCAATCTCGCGTGGTATGGCCGGTTCGACACAGCCCTGACCTCCCTAGCCGGCGCAACACCGGGACCCTGGATGGTGGCGATACCGGTCATCGGCGCGCTGATCGTCGGCGCCATGGCGCGCTACGGATCGGAGAAGATCCGTGGCCACGGAATCCCGGAGGCGATGGAGGCGATCCTGATCGGCGGTAGCCGGATGTCGCCCAAGGTCGCCGTGCTCAAACCGCTGTCCTCGGCGGTGGCGATCGGCACGGGCGGCCCGTTTGGCGCCGAGGGACCCATCATCGTGACGGGCGGTGCGGTCGGCTCGCTGTTCGCCCAGTTCTTCCATCTGAGCGCTGCCGAGCGGAAGACCCTGCTGGTGGCGGGTGCCGCCGCAGGCATGACCGCCATCTTCGGGACGCCCGTGGCGGCCGTGCTGCTTGCCGTCGAGGTCCTGCTGTTCGAGTGGCGGCCACGCAGTCTCGTCCCGGTGACCGTCGGGGCGGTGACGGCTGCCTGCTGGCGGCCCGCGCTGTTCGGCGCCGGCCCGCTCTTTCCTTTCGCCGATAATCCCGCCCTTCCCTGGTGGGGGCTTCCCGCCTGCGCCCTGCTCGGCGTCGCCTGCGGCCTGATCTCGGGTGCGCTGACACGGGCGCTCTACGCGCTGGAGGACGGCTTCGGGCGGCTTCCCGTGCATTGGATGTGGTGGCCCGCCATCGGCGCCCTCGTGGTCGGCCTGGGCGGCCTCGTGGAACCCCGGGCGCTCGGCGTCGGATACGACGTCATCCACGACCTGCTCTCCGGCCACATGCTGGCCAGCGCCGTCGTGACGATCCTGTTGGTGAAGGCGGTGATCTGGCTCGCGGCACTGTCGTCGGGCACATCCGGAGGCGTGCTGGCGCCCCTGCTGATCCTGGGCGGCGCTGTCGGCTGGCTGATCGGGCTCCTCCTGCCGGGCGCCCACGGATTCTGGGCGCTGATCGGTATGGCGGCGATGCTCGGCGGCACGCTGCCTGCGCCGCTGACCGGCGTCGTCTTTGCCGTCGAGGTGACGGGCGACGTCGCCGCTCTGGCGCCCCTGCTCGCCGCCACCATGGCGGCCTATGCGGTGACCGTCCTACTCCTGAAGCGCTCGATTCTCACGGAAAAGATCGCCCGGCGCGGGCAGCACGTCACCCGGGAATACGGGATCGATCCCTACGATCTGGCGCGGGTCGAGGCGGTGATGACCCGGAGGGTCGAGACCCTGGATGCGGATCTGCCCCTGGCCGAGGCGCTCGCCGCCATCGAGACCGGTCTTCACCACGCCTACCCGGTCGTCGACGGCGCGGGCCGGCCGGTGGGACTCGTCTCGCGCAACGACGCCCTGCGCTGGACCCTGGAAGAGCGCGACGGCACGGTGGCGGAGGGCACCCTCGGCGAGCGCGTCTCGGATGCGGATCTGGCGCTGGTCCATCCGGGCGACGTGGTCTCGCACGCCATCGACGTGATGCTGTCGGCCGGACAGGGACGCCTGCCGGTCACCGATCCGCGGAGCGGCGGCCTCGTGGGCTTGTTGACGCGCAAGGATCTGCTCCAGGTGCGCGCCACCGTGGTGCGGGCGGAAGCCGAGCGCCGTGCGTTCTATCGGAGCAGGCGAAGCGCGCGCCGCGCACGGATGGAAGCATGACCATGGATCTGCGCTTTCCCGGGTGGCCCTCCCGCCTCGATCGGCTCGGTCCGGGCAGCTGTTACCTGATCGCAGGCCCGGACGGGCCGGATCTCGCCCTCGTCGTCCTGCGCGACGGGCGACGGGAGGCCCTGCTCCTGAACCGGCGTGACGACGCTGACGGCCACCTGCGGATCCTGTCGGATATCGCCCTCGATGCCGATGTGCTGGCTCTGCGGGGCGCCGTCCTCGCGCCCAGCGGCGCCCTCTCCGACATCGCCCTCGGCCGAGCCGCGCTCGATCCGGCCGCGCTCCATCTGGGCGACGGCAGCGCCTATCTGTGCGGCCGGGACGGATCGGGCCGGCTGGCGACCTTCGATGTCGGGAGCGGCCGGGCCAGCGCGATCGATCTCGGGGACCTGCCGCGCGCCCGCCGCTGGCGCGTGATGGTGCCGGAGGGCAACGGCGTCGTCACGGTCTACGAAGCGGAACCCGGCTGAACGCGGCTTGCCGCTCTGCTCAACGCAGGAGGGTTGGTGCCACCCACCATCCGGGATGGGCTGCCCGCAGGGTGCCCGCGGCCCGGACGGCAGCCCGCCGGTCGGCGAACAACGCGAACACCGTCGCACCGGAGCCCGACATCCGCGCGAGCCCGCAGCCCTGGGCGCGGAGGGCGGCCAGCACGTCGCCGATGATGGGCGCCACCGTCAGCGCTGGCGCTTCGAGATCGTTGCGCGCCTCCGCAAGGGCTTCCAGCAGCGACGCGGTGGCCATATCGCGGGGGATCACCGGATGCGGCGCGCCGGCGAGATCCTGGCCGACGACGAGGCCCAGTGCCTTGAAGACCGGGGCTGTGGGAACCGGAACGCCGGGATTGATCAGCACCGCCGGCAGCGGCGCGAGCCCGAGGGCCGGACCGATCGTCTCGCCCGCCCCGCGCATCATCCGGGCGCGGGGATCGAGGCAGACCGGCACGTCGGCTCCGGTCTCCCGCGCAACCGCGCCGAGGGCGGTGTGATCGAGGGGCAGCCCATTGAGGCGCGCCAACAGACGCAGGGCCGCGGCGGCATCGGAGGAGCCGCCGCCGATCCCGGCCGCGACCGGCAGGCGCTTCACCAGATGGAAGGCGCCCACGCGCAGGCCCGGCACCCGCCCGGCGAGCCCTCTGGCAGCCCGGAGGACGAGGTTGTCGTCCGTGGGGCCGGCCGGGCCGGCGGTGGGGCCAGTAACGGTCAGGCCGAGCGGGGCACTGGCGTCCAGGGTCAGGCGATCGGCGGTCCCCGCGAAGGCGACGAGGCTCTCGAGCGCGTGATAGCCGTCGCTGGCGCGGCGGCCGAGGACGTGCAGCGTCAGGTTGACCTTGGCGGGGGCGCGATCGGCGAGCAGGGTCACGGGGTCTCGGAGGGGTCGTGGCAGTGTGTACCGAGGCTCTACAGGCTCACGGCCCGGAACAACAGCTCAGCTGGCAGCGCCGCCGAAGGCCCCATGCGGCCGGTACGGCAGGGCGTCGCCCACGCGGATCGCAGTCACGTCCTCCGCGAGTTCCACCAGCCCGTCGCTCGCCGCGAGGCCCGACAGAGCGCCGCCAGGCGCCGGAATCGCCTCGGGCAGACCGTCCGAACCGGCACGCAGGCAGACGCGCAGGTACTCGCGCCGTCCGGGACGCTTCTCGCGGGCGAAGCCGCTGCGGACCGCGATCTCGGCCGCCGTGTCACGTGCGCCCGAGAGATGGAGGATCAGGGGACGGAGCACCGCAAGGGCGATCACGTAGGCGGCGGCCGGATTGCCGGGCAGGCCGATGAAGGGGGTCCCGGCCACGGTCCCGAGCGCGACCGGCCGGCCCGGCTTGATCGCCAGCCGCCAGAAAGTCAGGTCCCCCGAGGCCTCGACCGCCGCGCGGACGTGATCCTCCTCGCCGACGGAGACGCCCCCCGATGTCAGGATCAGGTCGTGGGAAGCCGCGGCGGCCGCGATGCGCGCCTGCAGCGGCCCGGGCTCGTCGCGCAGGATGCCGAGATCGACGGGCACGGCGCCGAGCCGTCGCAGCAGCGCGGCGAGCATCGGCCGGTTGGCGTCGAAAATGCCGGCCGGCGGCAGGGGCTGGCCTGCCGGCGTCAGCTCGTCGCCGGTGGAGAACAGCGCAACCCTCAGGGGTGTCCGCAGGATCACGGCAGGAAGGCCGCAGGCGGCGGCGAGCGCGATGTGCTCCGGGCCGAGCCGGGTCCCGGCGCGGATCACCGTGCTGCCACGGGCGATATCCTCACCTGCTCGTCGACGGTTGGAGCCCGGCACCAAGCCCGCGGGCAGGACGACGCTGCCGCCATCGACGCGCACGTCCTCCTGCATGGCGACCGTGTCGGTTCCCGCCGGCATGGGCGCCCCGGTGAAGATCCGCACCGCCGCGCCCGGGTCCGGATCGGCGGCCGGATGGCCGGCGGGCACGCGCCCGCCGACGGTCAGCCGGGTCTCGCCTGCGGCCGCAAGGTCAGCGGCGCGGAGGGCGTAGCCGTCGACAGCAGCGTTATCGAAGGGCGGCAGATCGAGCGACGCGACCACGTCCTCCGCAAGGATGCGGCCATCCGCCTCCCCGAGCGGGACCAACTCGTGGCCGGACAGGATCGGGAGCGCGCCCGGATCAGCGCCACCACATCGGCGACCCGCATGGGAGCGGATGCGGCGTCGAAGCAGTCGGGGCTCACGCGGCCCATGGCAATGCTGGCTCAGACGGGGGCGGGCGGGTCGGCACGGGCGGCCTCGCTGGCTGGGACGTGCCGGCTTGCGGCATCGGCGCCGTGCGATCAAGCCTGGGCCGTGTTCGTGGCGGATCCGATCCTCTACGCTTCTGCGCATTATGGCGTTCACCGAATCCGTCGTCACCGCACTCCCGTGCCAGCGTCACCTCTTCGAGGTGCCCGCCGACGTCAGCTACCTCGACGCCGCGGCTTGGTCGCCCCTGCCGCGGTCCGTACGGACAGCCGGCGAGGCGGGCATCCTGGTCAAGAGCCGCCCCTGGGATCATCCGCGCTCGGCGGTTCCGGCCTGGGCCGAGCGGGCGCGCGCGGCGGCCAGCGGGCTGATCGGCGCCAGCGCGGACGATATTGCGATCGTCGGTGCGGTCAGTCACGCCATGTCGGTGGCCGCGTACAACCTGAACCCGAGGCCAGGCGGCCGCCTGTTGCGCGTCGCCGACGAGTTCCCGTCCCTGCGCTTCGCTTTCGACCGGCTCGCCGGCCGGCAGGGACTCGTGGTGGAGGAGGTGCCGCGCCCCCCGGACGGGGACTGGACCGAAGCGGTCGCGGCCGCGATCACCCGTCCGGGTGCCGCGCCGCTCGCCCTCGCCACCTTGACGCCGCTGCATTGGACCGATGGCAGCCTCATCGACCTCGACCGGCTCGCACCCCTGGTCCACGCGGAGGGGGCGGCCCTGGTGATCGACGCCACGCAGGCTGTCGGCGCCATTCCGGTGAGCGTCGCCCGGTGGCGCCCCGATTTCCTGGCCTTCCCGACCTACAAATGGGCCCTTGGTCCCTACGGCCTCGCCTTCCTCTACGCCGCGCCGCACAGGCAGGACGGGACCGCTATCGAGGAGAATGTCGGGAACCGGCCGCCGGCCGTCGGTGCGCGCCGCTATGACCGGGGCGAACTCTACGACCCGGTCGCTCTGTTCATGGCCGTGGCCGGACTGGAGCAGATCACCGAATGGGGCGTTCCGGCCATCGCAGCCCGGCTGCGGGGGCTGACGGACTACTTGGCGGATGGGGCCGCCGAACTCGCCTTGATGCCAGCGCCGGCCTCCTTGCGTGCGCCGCACATCCTCGGATTGCGTCCGCCTGCGGGTCTGCCGGTCAACCTCGCCGACCGGCTGCGTCGGGACAACGTCTTCGTGAGCGAGCGATCCGGCGCGCTACGCATCAGCCCGCATGTTTGGGCGAATGACGATGACCTCGCGCGCTGCATTGCCGCACTGGGCATCGCCCTCCGGGGTGTCACCTGAGACGGTCCGGAAACGAACATTCCGGAATAGGCATGGGACGGGGGAATGCGGATGTCGCCGCCGCCCGCCGGCTCTAGGTGACGCTGCCGGGGCGACGACTGCCTCCCCACACGGAGACTACCCACACCCACATGCCTCATTGGATGCTGCGTCCCGGTGATCGGCTCCGGATCCCCGGTACCGGCCGCATCCGTCTGCTCGGACCGATGCGCGCCGTCCTTTCCGGGCGGTTCGCCGTGATCCTCTCGGGCGAGCTGATCCAGAGCCTGTTCCACTTCCTCCTCAACATCCTGCTGGTGCGCGAACTCGGCGCACACGATTACGGGTTGTTCGCCATCGTCTTCGCGGCCGGGGCGGTCGGCATCACCTACATTCGGGCCCTGGTCGCGGTCCCGGCGACGATCCATGTCGCCCGGAGCCTGGGTCGGCCTGCCGCGCTCGGCTACGATGTGATGTTCGGCTCGGGGGCGGTGCTCGTCTCGGGCATGATGGCGACCGTCGTCGGCTCGGTGCTCATCCCGGTTATCGGCCTCGGCGCGCTCGCGGCCGGCGCCTTCGTGGGCCTCTACGCCTTCCGCAGCTACCTGCGGATCGTGCTCCTCGCCCGCGGCCGGCCGCGGATCGCCGGCCTCAGCGACCTGGCCTACGCGGCCTGCGGGGGCGCCCTGGTCGCCTGTTGGTTGAACGGGCAGGGCACAGCCCTCCTCGATCGCGCCTTCATGGCGATTGCGCTCGCGCACGCGGTCGCGATCACCGTAGCCTACGGGGCGCTCCGCGAGCGGATTCGCTTCTCCCTCCATCCGCGTGCGCGGGCCCGCTACCGGGCTATCTGGCGGACGCTGGCTTGGTCGCTGGCGGGTGTCACCAGCCTGACCGTGCAAGGGCAGGGACTGACGCTGCTGCTGGCTCTCCTGGCCGGGCCGGCCGCCTATGCTCCGATCGCCGCTACGATCGTGCTCTACGCGCCGCTGCGCATCCCCGCGAGCGCGCTGCTGAACATGATCCTGCCGGAGATCAGCCGCCAGATCGCGGCCGGTCAGATCGACGCCGCACGCCGGCTCGTCATCCGCAACGGCATCCTGCTCGGCAGCGCCTGTCTCGCCTATGGCGCGCTGATGGCGGCCGCCTTGCCGCTGATCGAGGACATCCTGTTCAAGGGCCGGTTCGCCGAGCAGGCGATGGGCTGGATCGGGCTCGGCGTGTGGGCCGTGGTGACCGTGTCGCTCCTCTACGCAATCCCGCGGGCCTATCTGGAGGCCTCGGCGGCGTTCCGGACGATCACGGCGGGCGCGGTGGCGAGCGCCGCCCTCGGCATGGCCGTAATGGTTCCGGCCCTGCTGCTGCTTCCCCCCGCCACGGCGCTCCTCGGCCTGCTGGCCTCCGAGGTGGCGACGCTGGTCTGGTCGGTCTCGGCCTTTCGGACATTGGCGCGGCATCCGAGACCGGCCGGGCCCGACGGCGTCCTGTAACGGATCCGGCTTCCGCGCTCAGCGGAGCGAGAGCAGGACCGGCGCCAGCTTCCGCAGAGCGGGCGACGTGCCGTAGACCCAGAGCGGGTTGTGCTGGACGACGTTGGTGCAGAGTCCGCGCTTGAAGTCGAAGACGGGTCTGTTCGCGGCCGGATCGATGCCGCCGAAATCGAAGACCCGGCAGCCCTCGGCCTTCGCACGCTCCACGAAGCGCCAGACCGCGAGGGTCGCTGCGCTCGTCGCGCGCGCCCGTTCGTTCGAGGCGGTATAGAAATCCGTGCAGCGGGTCTCCGACAGGTGCGCGATCCGCACGAGGATGCGCTCCCCCTTCTCCCGGACGTCGAGGAAGAGCAGGTGCTCATCCTCGGCCGCGATATCCCGGTAGGCCTGCGGCTGCAGCGTCGTGGCGAAACCCTTGCGCTGGCGCAGGGCTGCGAACATCGCGGTGAAATCGTCGAAGGCCGACAGGCGCTCGGCTCTGTCCTCCAGGAAGTGCGTCGTCACATCGGTGTTGCGCTCGGCCTTGCGCAGGGCCTTGCGCCAGCGCGGCTCCATACCGGCCTGGATCGCATCGAGATCCTGACGCAGGTCGAGTTCGAGGGTGTGGTCGCGTGCGCCGATCACCGGGGTGAAGCCGTGTATCAGCAGCGCGAGCGTCGCGTCCTGGCTCTCAAACTGCTCGTAGTCGATGGCGAGGATGTCGAGCCGACCGAGCGCGAGATGGTCGATGAAGGCGGCGAACACCGCCTCCGCGCGGTGCGCGCCTGCCTCTGTCAGCAGCGGTCCGCCCTGGACGTGGATGAAGCGCACAGGACCCTTGCGGCGTGTCTGCCACTGGATGAAGGCGAGGTCTGCACCGTCGCCGCTCACGAAAGCGCGCCGCACTTCCAGGCCGCGCCGCGCCTTGTAGGCGCCCCAGGCGCTGCCGCAATAAATGTTGGCACCCGGGCAAGCCCAGATCCGTCGATCCCAGTCCCGGGCATCCGCAGTCTCCTGAACTGCGAGTTTGGCCGCCATGTCGCTCCTCGTCCTGCCCGGGCCGGTTATCCGCGCTGCCTGCCTCATCGATCAGCCACCGCCGCAATGCATCCTCGCGCCGACGCTCATCCACAGGGTGACTGTCGCGGTGCGGAATGGGGTCTCCGTCCCCTGTCGTGAACTGAGCGGGAAGTGGGACGGCCGCGGCGCTGGGTCACGGACGACACAGGTCGAAGGCTGGCCTCGGTCGGGAGGGATCGCAGCAGCCGCGGCGGCGTCATCTCGTTCTTGAGTCAGGCTCCGCCACTGGATCGGATCCGACGCATAACCGGCGCAGCGTGCTCCTACGTGCCTGGGCGAGCCGAAGCCTTTGCAATGCGCGACGGATTCGCCCCCTGCGGAGGGTGCAGCGTCGTTCGCACCATGGCGTCGATGCCCTCGGCCGCCGAGGCTTCGGAGAACAGGCTCTCGTAGCGCGCCCGTGCAGCCCGGCCGAAATCGCGCCAGTGCGCCGGATCGGCGACCAGCTCCGCGAGCAAAGCGGCGATGGGCTCCGGCCCGCCCGGCGGAACGATCCAGCCGGTCTTCCCGGCCTCCACCACCTCGGGGAGGCCACCGACCGCCGTGACGAGCGGTGGCACGCCGTAGGACATCGCCTCGATCGCCACGCGCCCGAGAGACTCGGGCCGTTGCGACGGCATCGTCACCACGTCGGCCCAGCGATAGAGCGCCGCGGGATCGGCCACGAACGGCTCGAGCGTGACCTGAGCGGTGAGGCCGGCTTCAGAGATCCGATTCAGCAGTGCCCGCTCGCGGGCTTCGTCCTCGAAGGCGCTGCCGACGATGCGCAGCGCGATTTGCCGGCGCACGGTCTCCGGCAACGAGGCCAGCGCCTCCACCAGAACGTCCTGTCCCTTGATGCGGCTGATCCGGCCAAGCATCAGCACCCGGAGCGGTCGGGAGCCGTCATACGCGCTATGGTTCGGCTCAGCCGGTCCCGCGATGCCGTTATAGACGACCCGGGCGATCGTCCCGGGAGGCATCGCGTAGGCCCGTTCGGTCGCGCGCGAGTTGAACACCACATTGGCACCGCTCCAACGGATCAGCCCGCGCAGAACCTTCAGCACAGCGCCTTCCGGGATCTCGTGGACGTGCACGATGCTCCGGCCGGGTGCCAGCCGGGCGGCCAGCAGATAATCCGCCACCACGGTGGTGTTGATGTAGACGAGGTCGCTCGCGCGGAGGCGACGCAGCGCCCGAACAACCGCGATGGGCAGAGCGATCAGTCCGAGGGTGGCGAGGCGCGCCAGGTTCTTGCGCCGCAAAATCCAGAGCGGCGCGATCACGATGGTGCTGGCATACGGTTCAAGCGCGGCCACGATCGGGCCGCTCCGCGGCAGCACCACGTCGATCTGTGCTGCTGGATGAGCGGCCCGGATGGTACGGACGGTCTCGATGAAGCAGCGATCCGAGCCGTAGAGCTCAAATCCCTGGTGGATACAGGTGATCCTCAACCGCGGCGGAACGTCGCCGCCGGAGGCCGGCGCAACTGCGCAAGAATGGTCGCTGCCGTTAGCGGGAACTGCTCGAACTCTTGAAATATCAACCATGCGGTGATTTCAGTACTATATGAACAACCTTGAGTTTACATTCTCGGTGACTTTAACCGTATGCTTGGGGTTTGCAATAGGCGCCCTAAATTGGGAAGGAAGGCCGATGCCTGACCGCCGACCAAAACTGCTAATTCTTGGCACGCGTGGAGTCCCGGCGGCCCACGGTGGATTCGAGACTTTTGCTGAACGTCTCGCGCTCTACTTGGCCGGACGTGGCTGGCAGGTCGGCGTGTACTGTCAGCGGGATGTCGAGATGGTGCGGGAGCGTATTTCGACGCGCTGGTGGAACGGCATCGAACTGATCAGCGTGGAGATTGGCCTCAGCGGCCCTGCCGCAACGCTCGCCTTCGACGCCCTCTGCGCGCACGACGCGGCGGCCCGCGGCGGCGTCTGCCTCGTGCTCGGCTATAACGGCGCCGTGTTCCTGCCCTACCTGCGGGCGCGGGGCGGCCGGATCGTCACCAACATGGACGGGATCGAGTGGCGCCGCCCGAAATGGTCGCTGGCCGTCCGCGCCTTCTTCTACGTCAGCGAGTGGATCGCCGCGTGGTCCTCGCAGCGGCTGGTGGCCGACCACCCCGTCATCGCCGACCATCTCGCCCTGCGGCGGCCGCGCGGCGCCATCGCGACGATCCCATATGGGGGCGATCCACCCCCGGCCGACCTTGGACCGCCGCCCCTCGGCCTCGAGCCCGACCGCTACCTCGTCTCGATTGCCCGCATCGAGCCGGACAACAACATCCTGACGCTCGTCGAGGCATTCTCGCGCCGCCCCCGGGGGATGCGGCTGGTGGTGCTCGGAACGTTGAAGGTCGGCAATCCGTATCATCGCGCCGTGGAGGATGCCGCCTCGCCTGAGGTGCTCTTCCCCGGCGCCATCTATGAGCCCGAGCAGGTCCAGGCCCTTCGGGTTCATGCGCGCGCCTACCTTCATGGGCACACCGTCGGCGGCACCAACCCGTCGCTGGTAGAGGCGCTGTGGGCGGGCAACGCCGTGGTCGCTCACGACAATCCTTTCAACCGAGGCACGGCCGGCGACGGTCAGTTCTACTTCTCGGACGTGGGCAGCTGCGCCACTGCGATTGAGCGCGTGCTCACCGATAAGGCCGCGGTCGCGACAGCCCGTCAGGCGGCGCGGCTTCGCGCCGACCAGTTCCGCTGGGACGACGTGCTGGCCTCCTACGAGAACGCCCTGCGCCGGGTCGGCGGCTACCCGCCGGCACCGCAAGCCCCGACGGCTGGAGCCGCGCCCGTCGGCGCCGCGGCCGGTTCCGAATGGTAGATCCCGACCGGCGGTCGCTACTCGCCGGCGCCCTCGCGGTGGCGGGTGCGGGGGGGCGCCCCGTCCAAGGTGCGCCCGCGCCGATGGCGCTGCGCCGGGGCATCGCGCTCTGGCCGTGGTTCTCGCTGACGACCGAGTACCCGCCGCCACGGACGGACTACGCCTGGCCGCCATTCCAGGCCGGCCGGCCGATACCGACGCCCCAGGACCTGGGCCGCCTCGCCGAACTCGGATTCGATTTCGTCCGGCTGCCCCTCGATCCCGGACCATTCGTGGCATTCACCGGTGCCCGGCGCGCCGAACTCCTCAGCGCGCTGTCGGCGGCCATCGATGCGGCCCTGGCAGCCGGGCTGCGCGTCGTTGTCAATGTCCAGGCGAATGCCGCGACCCACCATTACACGCCAGAGGCGTTCTACGGTTCGGACCAGGCGCCGCTGTTCGCCGCCTATCGCGACCTCGTCGGCGACCTCGCGCGCCTGTGCGCCCGCAAGGGGCCGGACCGGGTGGCACTGGAGCCGGTGAACGAGCCGCCGCAGGCCTGCGGTGCGCTCGCCTGGAATCAGGTACAGGACCGGCTCCTGATCGCAGCCCGGGCTGCCGCGCCGGCGCTCACCCTGGTGGCGACGGGATCCTGCGGCAGCCTCGTCGCCGGCCTGACCGCCCTCGATCCGGCCAAGCTCGTGCGGTTCGCGCCGCTGCTCTACACGTTCCATTTCTACGAGCCGTACCTGTTCTCCCACCAGGGGGCGACCTGGCTCACCGAGGAGCCGTTCTACCGCTGGCTCACGGCGGTGCCCTGGCCCGGCACGCGCGGTACGCTCGGCGAGACGCTCGCGACGGTGCAGGCGCGCATGGACGCCGACCGCACGGTGTCGCAGGTCGAGAAGGCGCGGGACCGCGCGGTGATCGAGGCAAAGCTGCGCGAGTATTTCGGGGCCGTGCCCGGCCCCGCCTACATCGCCGACGCGATGGCGCCGGTGGCCACCTGGGCGGAACTCTACGGGATCGCGCCCCGGTTGATCCTGATGGGCGAGTTCGGAGCCCTGCGCACCGATGCCCGCTTCACGGCCGCCCGCGCCGCGGACCGGGCGGCCTACATCCGCGACGTCCGGATGGCGGCCGAGACGAACCGCTTCGCCTGGTCGTTCTGGAACCTGTTCGACGGCCTCGGCCTCATGGACGAGGCGCACGTCGCCGACCCCGCCCTCGTCGCCGCTCTCGGCCTCCGGACCCGGGCCTGAAACGCGCTCGATCAGGCGGCCCTTCGCTCACGATCAGCCGCGGCTGCGGCCGGGAACAGGACGATGAGCATCAGGGCGAACTTGGCGAGCAGGGTGGTCTTGCCGGCAAGACCCTCGAAGGTGTTCACGAGGATCACGAAAGCCAGGATCGGCAGCCAGACGCCGCGCCGGCAATCCCGGGCAATCTCCGCCAGGTAGAGCCCCACCGCGATCACCAGCACCCCCGTGACCAGGATGCCGTGGTAGAGCACGGCCGAGATGACCGAGTTCTCGATGCCCCATTCGAGTCCGTAGATCCGGCGCAGGGTGTTCACCTGCAGGAGGTCGGGGGCGAGCAGGAGTTGCCGGAACGGGATCGCGTCGAACACCGTGAGCATGTCGACCCGGGCCTGGGCGCTGCCGCCGTCTGAGACGAACCGGTCCAGCAAGGTGTCGAAGAAGCCGGCGGTAGCCAGGACGGCGACCAGGACCGGCAGCAGGGTGAGGGCGAAACAGGCGCAGGCGGCCGCCGCCAGCGGGACGCGCCCGGTGCGCAGCGTGCGGTTCAGGGCCACGAGCCCGACGCTGCCCCCGAGGACCAGCGTCGTGACGGTGGCCGAGCGGCCGCCGAACGTGACCAGAGCAACCAGCTGGAGCCCGATCATGGCGGCGCGCGTCATCGGTGCCAGCCGGCCGCCGCCTTTGGCGAGCGCCAGGATGTAGCACGCCGTCATGGTCGCATTGGCCAGGGGATGCCCCTGCAGCGCCGCCGAGCGGGTGTCGGATTCGAACGCCACGCCGTCGAACCGGTAGGGGAAGAAGCGCTGGCCGCTCGCGAGTTCGAACAGGCCGAGAAGGGCGTTGGCGAGCATCACGAGGTGGAAGACGGTCTCCAGCCGACCGAGGGTGGCGGCATCGCGATCCAACAGCAGGATCGGGACGAGGCCGGCGAGCACGAACGTATCGATCGAGCCGGCGAGGCCTGCGCCCCCCCGCGCCGCGATCAGCGCGAGGAGCAGCACGCCGCAGGCGGCCAGGAGCACGCTCGCCGGCCGCCGGTTCAGCGCGCCCGCCACCGGGATCGCGGGATTGCCCGCCCGCATCAGGGACCAGCCGATCAGGATCACCGCCAGATAGGTGGCCGGGTGGATCTTGGAGGCGGCCGAACCGGTGATCCCCTCGTAGTTGAGGCCCAGCACCCATAGGAGGCCGCCCGAGACGCCGACGAGGAGCAAGGCCCAGCCCGACAGCGCCGCAGATTCCAAGCGCAGGAGGACGCGCAGAACCGGACCCGGGCGCGCTGCAGCGTCGTGGCGGCGCGCGTAGGCGGGCTGCCGGATTGACCTCATGCTTTACGCCCGCTGAGGAGCAGGGAGCCGGAGATCGGTCGGCCGAGGGCTTCCGACGTGTCGACGAGGTCGATCAGGTCGCGTTGGCGCGTCGCGCCGTTGCAGGCGACGAGCAGCAGCCGGTCGGCGGCGGCCGCCAGGGGGCCGAGCCGCAGGTTCTCGGTGAGCACGCCGCCATCCACGAGGACGAGATCGAAGCGGCCCTTCACACCCGCGATGAAGCGCTCGACATTAGCGGGGGTCAGCGCATCGCGCAGGGGCTTCTGGGTGTCGCCGAGTCCGATCAGGCGCGCACCGGAGGCTGGGTCGGTCCGGGTCACGGCGTTGAGGCTCTGCTCGCCGCGCAGCACGTCGAGCAGGCCGCCGCTGCCGGATCCGTCTGCTCGCAGATCGGCATCGATACGGAGGACCCGGTCGCCGCGTCCGACCGCCACTGCGGCGAGCAAGGCGATCACGGCCCGCCGCTCTGCATCATCGGATTCGCCCGAAGTCACGAGCAGCGCCAGCGAGCGGCCGCGGCTGCCGGAGGTCGCGGCGAGGTGGTCGAGCGTCATGCTCGCGGCGGTCGCGTTCGCGCCACCCTGCCGAAGACCAGACAGCACCGCGACGACCGGGGCGTTCGACAGCCGTTCCAGCTGACGGGGCGACAGCACGGTCGGCGCGACGTATTCCCGCGTCAGCGCGAGGCCTGCACCGAGGCCAAGGCCGCCCGCCAGGGCGGCGGCCACCAGGATCAGCCGCGGCGGCCAGCTCGGATCCTGCGGCGGGCGGGCCGCGGTGATGATCCGCGCATTCGAACTGTCGATGCTGGTCTGCTGCTTGATCTCCCGGGCACGGACCAGGAAGGCGTTGTAGACCGAGCGCGCCGCATCGACCTCCCGTTCCAGTTCGCGCTGCTGCACCGACGACTGGGCGTTCACCGCCGCTTGCCGCTGCAGGCGCTCCAGTTCCCCCGAGAGGGTCCGCTCGTTGGCCTGGGCACGTTGGTATTCAGTCTCGGCAGCGCCCGCGATGCGGTTCAGCTCGGCATCGATCAGTCGGCGGACGTCCTGCATCTGCGTGCGCACGGCGGCGATGAACGGGTGACGCTCGCCAAGATTGGTGCGCAGGTCGGCTTCCTTGGCGGCAAGTTCCGCGTATTGGCCGCGCAGCCGGTCGATCACCGAGGACTGAACTGCCTCCGGCATCGCCCCGGATCCGATCGCCTGCCCACGCGCGTCCCGGATCCCCTGAAGGCGCGCCTTGGCCTCGGCGGTCCGCGCCCGCGCGGCGACCAGCCGCGCGTTCAGGTCGGTGAGCTGCTGCTCGTTCACGAGCCGGCCGCTGGAGGCGATCAGGCCGTTGCGGGCCTTGTAATCCTCGAGCTTCTTGTCGGCGGCGTTCACGGCATTGCGCAACTCGTCGAGCCGCCCGCGCAGATCGCCTGCAGCGCGCTTGGCGGCGTCCGAGCGGGCCTCGGTCTGGTCCGTCAGATAGGCGTTCGCGATGGCATTGACGATCTGCGCCGAGAGATCGGGATCGGTCGTGGTGACCACCAGGTCGATGACAAAGACCTTGTCGGCGCGCTTGACCGCGAGGCGCCGTCGCAACTGGTCCAGCGCCCGGCCGTGCGCATCGACCTGCCGCTCTGCCTTCGGTCCCGTCAGTATCTCCCGGAGAGACGCGAGGGCACGAGTGACGGCGCTATCCTGTGGCACGCCGAAGCCCGGTACGCGTTCGAGTCCGGCCTGATCGACCGCACGACCCAGGACGGCGTCCGACTCGATCACCTTCACTTGGCTCTCGACCTGAGCGATGCCGCCATCCGGAGACAGCGCTGCGGGATTGACATCATTCGTGACGACCTGACGATCACGAGGATCGATCAGGATCTGCCCCGTGGCCGTGTAGAGCGAGGGCGTGATCAGGGCGTAGGCCAGAACGATGAGGCCGAGCAGAAGCGCCGTGCCGAAGACCAGTCGCTTACGCCGCCACAGGATCCGCCACAGGTCGCCCAACTCGGCCGTGGTGTCCGGACGGTGCGGGCCCGGCCGCTCAGGATGCATCGGGTGAACGGGTCCGAGCCACGTCGCGACAGCGATGTTATTGTCGATCTGTGCCACGATCGGTCACCGTCGTCTCAATCCTGGTCGGTCCCTCGCGGGCGCCTTCTCTACTGCAAGAGTCGCGCAGTGTGCTGACAATGTATCGCGACCGCGATCCGCGCCTTAACGGCTGCTATGACTGGGTTCGTGGTAAACACTCTGCGCGCAGCGCGCGCTCCGGTGCCCGCGTCCTTCGTCGAGTTCCTCGTGTTGCTGCAGCCTGTCCGCGGCGCGCGACGCGGATTCGTCGCCGCATGTGAGCCCTTTCGGCGGCCCGGACGAAGGACGAGGCGCGCGGGCCCGCCGCCCCGGCCTGAGGATTTTGGTGCGCATGACCCTGGCGGGATCGTGCCGGGACCGCTACATGACGGAGGCGGGGCTGCAGAGTTCGTCAGGAGCACTATCCCCGGGGCCTTATCGACTCCCTCGGGAGCTGTCCCTGGCCTCGTCCCTGGACTTGGCCAACACGGCGCCCACCTACGCTGTAGGTTTCCCGGGATCGATCCTCCAACGGCTCACGTGGCTCCGCACCCGACTACCCCTTCCAAGACCGGCGCCGAGGCTCCGGACGTCGCCCGCAAGGCGAAACTGCGTCGCGCAGCTCTCGCTGCCCGCGACGCCCTCGATCCCGCGGTCCGGCAGTCGGCCTCGGCGGCGATCGGGCGCGCGCTCCTCGCGCTGCCCGAACTCGCGCAGGCCCGTCTGGTCGGAGCCTTCTGGCCGATCCGCAGCGAAGTCGATCCCCGGCCCGCTGTCGAGGGCCTGCGCGCCCGCTCTCAGGCCGTGGCCCTGCCGCACGTCACGCCGGACGGACTCGTATTTCGCGAATGGCGCATGGGCGACGCGCTGGTCGCCGGCCGGTTCGGCCTCAGCGAGCCGGACCCGTCGCTGCCCCCGGTCGAGCCCGACGCGCTGATCGTGCCCCTTGCCGCCTTCGACCGGTCCGGGCAACGCATCGGATACGGCCGCGGCTACTACGACGGCGCGATCGCGCGCCTCTCCAAGAGCCGCGCGGTTCTCACCGTTGGCATCGGCTTCGCCGCCCAGGAGGTGGAGCGTGTGCCGGCCGAGCCGCATGACCGGCCCCTCCAGTTCGTGATCACCGAAGACGGCGTGATCCGCTGCGACAGGATCGCCTGACCCATGCGTCTGCTCTTCCTCGGCGACGTCGTCGGGCGCTCGGGCCGCACCGTGGTGTGCGAGCACCTGCCGCGCCTGCGCGAGCGCTGGCGCCTCGATTGCGTGGTGGTGAACGGCGAGAACGCGGCCGGCGGCTTCGGCATCTCGGAGACCATCTGCGACGAGCTGATCCAAGCCGGCGCCGATGCGGTGACGCTGGGCAACCACAGCTTCGACCAGCGCGAGGCGATGGTGTTCATCGCCCGCCAGCCGCGTCTGGTGCGGCCGGCGAACTATCCCCCCGGCACGCCGGGCCGCGGCGCGACGGTGGTCGAGACCCAGGGTGGTGCCCGCGTCCTCGTGGTCAACGTGATGGGTCGCGTCTTCCTCGACGCGATGGACGACCCCTTCGCGGCGGTGGAGCGCGAGCTCATCGCCTGCCCCCTCGGCGCGGCGGCCGACGCCGTGATCGTCGACGTCCACGCCGAGGCGACGAGCGAGAAGCAGGCCTTCGGCCACTACCTCGACGGCCGGGCGAGCCTCGTCGTCGGCACGCACACGCATACGCCCACCGCGGACCACCGGATCCTGCCCGGCGGCACGGCCTACATGTCGGATGCCGGCATGTGCGGCGATTACGACTCGGTGATCGGCATGCAGAAGGACGAGCCGATCCGCCGTATGATCCAGAAGACACCGGGCGCACGCTGGGAGGTCGCCGTCGGCGAGGGCACCTTGTGCGGCATCGCGGTGGAAACGGATGCGCGCGGCCTCGCCACGCGCGTCGCGGCGCTCCGCCTCGGGCCGAATCTGGAAGAGAGCGCGCCGCATTTCTGGGATGAGTGACCCGTTCGATCCGGCCGATACCGGTTCGGCGTAGCATGGGCCGGAGCGTTTAAGCCTTTTGCGCACACCCCGTCCCGATGAGGGTGGGCATAGCTTCGCGGTTGCCTTCGCAAGACTTGATCGCGTGCGGACCTACCCCCACAGTGCCCCGGATGGGTGCCGATGGCCGGCTGCCGCGTAGTAAGATCAGGCTAGAGCGACCGATGGCCGCCCGAGAAACCGGCGACGACAAAAATGGGCCGCTGGCGAAACCCGGGATCTATCTCGGGCGCATGGTCATCTTCTTGATCCTGGTGGGCTTCCTCGCCTTCATCCTGTTCAAGCAGATCACCCCCGCCTTCCTGGCCAATCCCGGGCTCAACGGTCTGATCCTCGGGGTACTGCTGATCGCCGTCCTGATCGCCTTCGGGCAGGTCATCAGGCTCTTCCGCGAGACCGCCTACGTCAATGCCGTTGCCAACGGCGCGCAGGTCAAGCAGCCGCCCGCCCTCCTGACCCCGATGGCGCCGATGATCGCCGCCCGGGCCGATGGGGCCATCCTGCCGGGTACCACCGGCTACCTGGACACGATCGCGGTGCGCCTGGACGAGGGCCGCGAGATCCTGCGCTACATCGCCGGGATCCTGATCCTGCTCGGCCTGCTCGGGACCTTCTGGGGGCTGATCGATACGTTGTCGGCGGTCGGGGGGGTGATCAAGGGTATGCGCGGCGGCGGCGATGCCGGCGTGATGTTCGACGAGCTGAAATCCGGCCTCGCCGTGCCGCTGTCAGGCATCGGCCTGGCCTTCTCGGCCTCGCTGTTCGGCCTTGCCTCGTCACTGATCACGGGCTTCCTGGAGCTGCAGGCCGGCCAAGCCCATGCGCGGTTCCACAACGAATTGCAGGACTGGCTGATGTCCGGCGCGACCGCCCCCGAGGCGACAACCGCCGCAGCGGCCGTGGCGGTGCGGCCGGCCGCCGGCACGCAGGAACTGAAGGAGGCGGTCGACCGTCTGACTGCCCTGGTGGCCGAGGGCGGCGGCAGCCGTGCGGCCACGCAGGCGATGACCAATCTCGCGGAGGGCATCCAGGGCCTCGTCCAGCACATGCGCGCCGAGCAGCAGATGATCCGCGACTGGGTGGAGGCGCAGGCGAGCCGTGAGCGCGAGCTGAAGCAGGTGCTCGACCGGCTGGGCCGGGAGCGCGTCTAATGGCTTCCACGGCGACACGGACCCGGCGCACGCTCAACGTCTGGCCCGGCTACGTCGACGCGCTGGCGACGCTGCTTCTCTCGGTGGTCTTCCTGCTCACGGTCTTCGTCGTCGGCCAGTTCTTCCTGTCGCAGGAGCTGACCGGCCGCGATGAGACCCTGGCCAAGCTCAACCGGCAGATCGCCGACCTCACCGATCTGCTCGCCCTGGAGCGGACGAACCGCCGCAATCAAGAGGAGGACGTGCGCAACCTCCGAACGACGCTGGCCGGCGTCGAGGCCGAGCGCGACCGGGCCAAGGTGCAGGCGGAGGCCGCGACCGTCAGCCAGGGTGCGGCGGGCACCCTCGACAAGCAGCTGGAGGCTGAGCGCGGCGCAACCAAGCGGGCGCAGTCCCAGATCGACCTTCTGAACGAGCAGATCAGCGCCATGCGCCGTCAGCTCGCCGCCCTGGAGGATGCGCTGGCGGCCTCCGAAAGCCGCGACAGAGAATCCCAGGCCCGGATCGCCGAGCTCGGCAGCCGGCTGAACGTCGCCCTGGCACAGAAGGTTCAGGAACTGGCCCGCTACCGGTCCGACTTCTTCGGCCGCCTGCGCCAGATCCTCGGCAACAGGCCGGACATCCGGGTGGTGGGCGACCGCTTCGTGCTGCAATCCGAGGTGCTGTTTCCGGGCGGTTCCGCGACCCTCAAGCCTGAGGCCGGACCTGAACTCGACCGCATCGCCGGGGCGATCTCGGAGCTCGCCAAGCAGATCCCGGCGGATCTACCCTGGGTGCTGCGCGTCGACGGGCACACCGACGCGCGCCCGATCAGCACGTCGCAATTCCCCTCGAACTGGTCGCTCTCTGCGGCGCGCGCCATCGCGGTTGTGCAGTACCTCGCCGGCAAGGGTATCCCGCCGCAGCATCTCCTCGCGGGCGCGTTCGGCGAGTTCCAGCCTCTCGAGGCCGGTGCCAGCGAGGAAGCCTATGCCCGCAACCGCCGGATCGAGATGAAGCTCACCGAACGGTAGGGGCGGTGACCGCCCCGGCGGCAGTGATCCCGGCTGGTGGCGGAGAAAAGGCCGAAGCCTCCCGATCGTCAATCGATTTAAGTCTTGATGAATTTTGATCTGGCTGCTTGCAGGGTCGTCGCACATTTCGACGGTATTCCTACCGCTACCGGTGTAGTTTGTCGAAAATTCGTTTCAAAAATTTCGGATCTCAACGTGATTTCTGGCCGCCATGACGCTTTAACCTGTCGTTATCCTTGACGACGCAGGGTGCGGGCGATTCGGGGAGTCTGCCATCGATGTCGAATCTCAACGTGTCCGAGAGGCCGGCTGGGCCCGAGACCACGGATCGTTCCGAGGGCGCGGCTGCGGGTCTCCAGTCGGCACGGCGCCATCGGGAACTCGGCGATCACGTGGACGAGGCGCGTGCCATCGCGGCGGCCGTGCAGGTGTTCGAAGACGGTCTGATGCGGCTGGCGGCGGGCGCGACCGGTGCGCGTCCGCCTCAACTGGCAGCCGATGAGGCCACCGGTCTGCTGGCCGGCATTGCCGGGCAGACGAGCCTGATGGCGCTTCGGGCCGCGATCGAGGCGGCCCGCGATGGCGGCGAAGGCCGGAGCTTTGCGGCCGCCGCCGCGGAGGTCAGAGATCTGGCCGGGCAAATGGCGCGGGCGACCGAGACAATCGTCGCACAGGTCGGGCTGATCCAGGCCGCTGCGGAGCGGGCGCAGGATGCGTCCGTCCGAGAGCACCGCAGAGCCGAACAGATCTCTGCCGCCTGACGCGGCGCCGTTCGTACCGAGGGGCCTGAGCGGCCAGGCAGTCGCGCGGTTCGACCCGGAGGGCGCGTGGCCGCGCGCCGTGGGTTCCGCCGTCCCGGCCCGGGGCGACGCCGCAGCCCGGGCCTGTCCGAGTGAGGCTTGGCTATTCCGCGGCCGGCAGACGCTCACCCCGGCTGCGGGGTTCCTTGCCGCGCGCCGTCTCGTCCAGCGCATCGGTAAACTGCAGATTCGCGAGCTGAGCGTAGAGCGCGCCCTGCGCGAGCAGGCTCTCGTGGGTTCCGGTCTCGACGATGCGGCCGTCGTCGAGGACCAGGATGCGGTCCGCGGCGCGGATCGTGGCGAGGCGGTGGGCGATCACCAGGGTCGTGCGGCCGTGCATCAAGGTGGCGAGGGCCGCCTGGACGGCGCGCTCGGATTCGGCGTCCAGAGCTGAGGTTGCTTCGTCGAGGAGCAGGATCGGCGCGTCCTTGAGGATCGCCCGGGCGATGGCGATGCGCTGCCGCTGACCGCCGGAGAGCGTCACGCCGCGCTCGCCCACCTGCGTCGCGTAGCCCTGCGGCAGGGCCGTGACGAAGCCGTGTGCGTTGGCGAGTTCGGCCGCGCGCCGCACCTCCGCCTCGCTGGCCTCCGGACGGCCGTAGCGGATGTTCTCCGTGACCGTGCCGGAGAATACCACCGGGTCCTGCGGGACCAGGGCGATGCGGGATCGCAGGCGCTCCGGGTCGACCTGGGCGACATCGGTTCCGTCGACCAAGATCCGGCCGCCCTGCGGATCATAGAAGCGCAGCAGCAGCTGGAACACCGTCGACTTGCCGGCTCCGGAGGGCCCCACGATGGCGATGCGTTCGCCGGGGGCGGCCGCGAAGCTCAGCCCGCCGAGGGCCGCATGTTCCGGGCGCGTCGGGTAGGCGAAGCGCACGTCTTCGAAGGACACTGCTCCCCGCGGCGGCTCGGGCAGCGGCAGGGCCGGGGACGGCACGCGGATCGCGGGTTCCGTGGCGAGGATCTCGGTGAGCCGCTCGGCCGCGCCGGCCGACATCGCGAGGTCGCCGTAGACTTCGGAGAGCTGGCCGAGGGCGCCCGCGCCGAACACGGCGTAGAGCACGAATTGCGAGAGTTCGCCGCCGGTCATCGTGTGATTGAGGACGCCCTGGGCGCCGTACCACATCACGCCGACCACGGAGGCCGAGATCAGGAAGATCGCGACTCCGGTGAGGAGCGCCCGCGCCCGGATCGAGGCGCGTGCGGCCGCGTAGGCCTCTTCGGAAGCCGCCTCGTACCGGGCCGCCGTCGAGGCCGAGCGGCCGAAGGCCTGCATGGTCCGCACCGCCCCGATTGCCTCGGCGGCATACGCGGAGGCTTCGGCGAGCCGGTCCTGGGCCGCCCGGGAGCGCCGTCGCACGCCGCGGCCCGACACGATCAGCGGGAAGACGATGACGGGGATCGCGGCCAGCACCATCACGGACAGGCGCGGGCTGGTCACCACCATCATGGCGGTGGCGCCCACGAACAGGAACAGGTTGCGCAGCAGGATCGAGATCGAGACGCCGAAGGCCGATTTGATCTGCGTCGCGTCCGCGGTGAGCCGCGAGACGATCTCGCCGGATTGCGCCCGATCGAAGAAGGCAGGGTCCAGCAGGGTCAGCCGTGCGAAGACGGCGCTGCGCAGGTCCGCGACCACCCGCTCGCCCAGAGTCACGACCGTGTAGACGCGCGCGGCGCTCGACAGCGCGAAGGCCGTGACGACGCCGAGCAGGCCCAGGAAATAGGCATCGATCACCCCCGAGCCGTCGGCGGTGAAGCCGTGGTCGATGACCCGGCGCATGGCGATCGGCACGACCAGCGTCGAGGCGGAGGCGCAAGCGAGGGCGATCAGGCCGGCGGCGATCCGCGCGCGGTAGCGCAGGGCGAAGGGAAGGAGCGGCCGGAGGGCGCTCAGCGGGGCTCTGGGCCGTCCGTCTGCGGCCGCCTTGGTCTTACGGGCCATCACGCCTCACGTGTTATCGTTCTCCCGGTCCGCGGCGCTTGTGACCGGGGAGCGGCTGCGGTATAGGCCGCCGCTCATCCGATTGCGTGTGTTCAATGGCCGCGGGCCGCCACCACGGTCGGCTTGGACGTGCCGTTGCCACGAACCCATGGTTCGGTGCAACCGGTGACATCTTCCGCATTCCGGGCCGGGCGGCGCCTCCTGCGCTTCCCGCCGGCGTGCCAGACAGGGACCAAGGTCATGGCGAAGGACGCGGCCGCGAAGGCCAAGGGGACCGAGCACCCCGATTACCACTTCATCAAGGTCGTGATGACGGATGGTACCGAGTACCAGACCCGTTCGACCTACGGGAAGGAGGGCGATACCCTCAATCTCGATATCGATCCGCTGACCCATCCGGCCTGGACCGGTGGCGAGCAGAAGATGCTCGACCGCGGCGGCCGGGTGTCGCGCTTCAACTCGCGGTTCGGCAATCTCGGCAAGCGCTGAGCGCAGCCGCTGCGGCGTCGAAACTGTTCAAGACGGGCGGTTCCTCACGGGACCGCCCGTTTTTCGTGCGTCGCCTCGCGCGGTAGAGGCAGCGCCCGTTATCCACAGGACACGTTTGCAAAGATCGCGCGGACCGCGCGGCGAACCGCGCGTCCATGCACGCGGACGGAAACGCTTCTTCTCGTTCGGGCGGCGCCCGCGGCCTCCCTGGCCGGGCCCGGCCGTTGCCGATTCATTCAAAGCGCGGGTGGGACGTCGTATCCTTCTCCGGTCACCCGCGGTTCGTCCGGAAGCCGCAGCGGGCGCGCGGGCGCCCCTGCCTGTCCGGGGGCCGGCGCTCTTCGGATGTACTGCTAGGATCGAGAGACGATGAGACGTTTGCTGCTGTTGGTTTTCGCCATGATCGCTCTGGCCGCCGCGCCGGCCGTGGCCGCCGACAAGATCAAGGTCGGCATCATGGGCGGGGATGCCGAAGTCCTCTGGGGGAAGGCCAAGGAGATCGCGGCCCGCGACGGGCTCGACATCAACCTGGTGGTGTTCTCCGACTACCTGCTGCCGAACGAGGCGCTCCACTCCGGCGACCTCGACGCCAACGCCTTCCAGCACAAGCCGTTTCTCTCCAACCAGATCAAGGCGCGCGGCTACAAGATCGTCCCCGTCGGCGAGACGATCGTGACGCCGATCGGCCTGTACTCCAAGCGGGTCAAGGCCGTCGGGGACCTGAAGGACGGCGCGCTGGTCGGGATCCCGAACGACCCGTCGAACGGCGGTCGGGCGCTTCTTCTGCTGCAGGCCGAGAAGCTGATCCGCCTGAAGGACGGGGTCGGCCTGCTGCCGACGGTGTTCGACGTCGTCGACAATCCCAAGCGGCTGAAGTTCCAGGAGGTCGACGCCGCGCAACTGCCCCGCAGCCTCGAGGATCTCGACGCCGCGGTGATCAACACCAACTACGCCGTCGATGCCGGCCTGACCCCGGGCAAGGATTCCATCGCCCTCGAGTCCAAGGTCGACAATCCCTACAACAACGTCATCGTCGTCCGCGAGGCGGACACGAAGGCGCCCTGGGTGCCGAAGCTGCTCCACGCGTTTCAGAATGACGCGATCCGCCAGATCCTGAAGGAGCAGTTCCCGGGCCAGTTTCCGGCGTTCTGATCGTCGGGGCCGGTCAGGCCGGCCCTGAGCGGCGGCGCCCCGGGGGCGCCGCTCAACCCTCGCTCATCCGGAACGCCATCCGCAGCAGGCCCTGCTGCGCGGCGACCGGGCTCTCCACCGGTGTGGGGGTCGGTCGGTCCTCGGCGATCAGCGCGTCGAGGTGCAGGATGCGGCTGTGCAGCCGCCGCGCCCGGATGATCAGCTGCTGGAGGCGCATCGGCAGCAGGTTGAAATCCTGCTGCTTCGGCGGCTCGGACGTTCCGAGCTTGACCCGATGCTTTTCCTGGAGCGCCTCGGCCGGCGTCATCTCGCCTTCGGCGACCGCGCGCTGCACCAGAAGCCACGAGGCGATCTGCATCAAGAGCGTGGTCAGGCGCATGCTCTCGGCCGCGTAGCTGAGCGTCGCGTCCCGGGAGACGAGGCGCGACTCGTCTCGCCCTTCGCCGTCGAGATAGGCGGCCGTCTCCTCGACTAGGGTCATCCCGTCGCGGAACAGTGCCTTGAAGGCTTCCGAATTGACGTAGGACCTGCCGAAATCGACCCAGTCCTGATCGTCCCGGAACGTGACATCGAAGCCGTTCATCTGCCTCTCCTGTGCCGTCCGACGGCCCGGCTCGTTCCGATCCGGGACGCTCCGTCCTTGGCTTTCGGACGACACCGCAATCCTAGCGCCGATTGCCCCGAACATCAGGGTTCATGTTTTTTTAACCTTAACCCGCCGTCCGTGGCCTGGAGAAGAGCCCAGGATGGCGGCACGCGCGCTCAGAACGAGGCGCGGATACCGCCGAAGACGCTGCGGCCGCTGCCGGGATAGAAGGCGGCCAGGGCGCCCAGGCCGCCCGCCGTCGCGGCGGCGTTGGCCACCACGGCGATATCCGAGACGTAGCGGGCATTCGTGAGGTTGCGGGCATCCACGAACAGGGCGACGCCGTCGGCGAGGTCGAGGCCGGCCTCGACGCCGAGCAGGGTGTAGCCGGGCACCCGCAGGGTGTTGGCGTGATCGGCGAAGGCGCCCTGCGGCACCCAGTCAAGCGACGGCGCGACGTGGAAGCCGCTCGGGTGCCGGTAGCCCAGGACGGTGCGCAGCACGTCCGCTGGGATTCCGGCGATGCGGTTGTTGCCGAAGACCGGGTCGCCGACGAACCGGAAATCGTTGTGTGTCCAGATCTGGGTCACGCTGAGCCCGTCGCCCGGCCCCACGAGGTCGCGGGCGAGGTCCAGGGTGACGGCCGCCTCGACGCCCTGGTGGACCGAGCGCGGCGTATTGAAGGTCGCGGCCGGGATGTTGAGGCCGGGATTGGTCGCGAAGTTGATCAGCTCGTCGCGCAGGTCCGACCGGTAGAGCGTCACGTCGAAGGCGAGGCGGTCGACGCGCCCGCGGGCGCCGGCCTCGAAGGTCCAGGCGCGCTGCGCCCGGAGGGGCACGAAGGTGGTGCTCAGCAGGTTCTGCTGCACGAGGTCGGAGAAGTCCGGCACGTCCCGGGACCGGACGACGTCGCCGAAGATCTGGATGTCGGCCCGCGGCTGCCACAGCAGGCCGACCTTCGGGTTGATCCCCGCGTAGGTCACGTCGGCGAAGCGCGGGTTTGGGTCGCCGGGCAATCCGCCCTTGTCGCTGAAGGTCCGGTTCGACGAGAACGCCTTCGCGCCGGTCATCAGCGCAACGTCCGGCAGGAACCAGAATCGGTTCTCTCCGTAGGCCTCCAGGCTCGAGGCGCTCTGGAGGGCGTTGAGCGTCTGTGCGCCCCGCTGTCCGCGGACATTGACAAATTGCAGCGCGGAGTTCTGGCCCGCGAAGGCGCGCAGACCCAGCACCACGTCGTCGCGAAAACCGCCGAGATCGACGGTCCCCGCCCAGTGCGGGCTGATCCCGTAGGTCCAGCCATCCTGGTCGATCGCCTGGAAGATCGGGTGGTACAGGCTCTTGTGAATCGCCCAGGTGTCGACGTCGAGCTTGCCCACGTCGAGCAGGAACGAGGTACGGTTCGCGATCCGCTCCGTCTCGACCTTGCGGGACTGGTTGCCGGTGATCGCCGTGGGGTTGGCCAGCGTCGGGGTGGAGAGGCTCTGGCCGAGGGTCAGGGTGCCCGGCAGCTTCTGATCGGTGAGATAGGTGCCGAGATAGAAGCGGGTCTCGATGTCGGGGGCGATCCGGTAGCCGATATTGGCGTTGAAATTCTTCGTGGCCTGGGCCTCGTGGGCGCGGAACCCGTCGGAATTGGTCAGCGTCGCGTTGACCAGCACGTCGAGCGGCCCGTCGATGCGGGACATCTGCGCCTGCTCGCGGATCGTGCCGAAGCTGCCGCCGTCGACCCGCAGGATGTTGGGCGCCAGCGCCGTGTAGGCCGTGGGCGTGACGGCGTTGACCGCGCCGCCGAGCGTCGTCGCCCCGAAGGTGAGCGCGTTGCCGCCCTTGTAGACCTCCACCGAGCGCAGGGCGAGCGGGTCGACCTGATAGAAGTCGCCGCTCCCGTCCGCGAGGTTGAGCGGGATCCCGTCCTGCAGCAGCTCGATGCCGCGCAGGTGGAAGGCGCGGGCGATGCCGGAGCCGCGGACCGACAGGCGCAGCTCCTGCCCGTAGCGCTCCTGCACGTAGACGCCGGGCACGTCCTTGAGCACGTCGCGGAGCGTGTTGGTGTAGCGGTCCTGGAGCGCCGCGGCGTCGACGAAGGCCACGGAGCCGACGGTTCCCGCCAGGGCGGCCCTCTGGCGGTCGACGCTCGGCACCGAGAGCGAGCCGCGGGTCTCGTCCGACGGAGCGTCCGCGGCGGCGGTGCCGACGACGCTGAGTTCGGACAGGGTGACCGAGGCGGCGGACGGCGTCTGGGGCTGTGCTGCGGCCGGCGTCGCGCAGGTGAACAGCAGGAGCGCGGCGCATCGGCCGGCCCGGAACTGGAGGGGCATGGGGCGGAATCCGTGTCTGGTGATCGGGAGGAAGTGGCGATCGGTCAGACGTCGGGTGGGGCGCGGGCTCCGAGCCCGGGACGCGGGGGTGCCCGCGGGAGGGCGACGCGCTGCGGACGCGGGCCGGCGGCTACGACAGGCCGGGCGACCGGGATGGCCGTGGCGGCCGACGGCGCGGGGAGGGCGGCCGGCCCGGCCGCCTGACAGGCGACGCAGCAATCCCCGCGGTGATGGGCCGGCAGGTGCTTGCCCGCCGGTGCCGGACCGGTCTGGCCATCATCGGCGAGGCAGAGGATATGGACCGACCCCGCGTCGGCGGACACCAGGCCGCCGAGGATGCCCTGCAGCGCCAGGGCGTAGAGGGCGAGCAGTGCGACGATCCGGGCGAGCGCGCACGCCGACCGCGCGGGGGCGACCCGAGGGTCCGCGCGGCCGCGACGGCCGGGCGCCGCGGCGGCCCGGCCTCGTGGATCTGCTCGCGTCACGGCGGTCGCCCGGCAGCCGAGGCTCCGTCCGGGCGGCTAGTGCTGGTGCTGGCCGCCCGGTGCGCCCGCGCCGATCGGCGCCACCGTGAAGGTCACCGGCACGGCGCCGGCCCGCTGGAAGGTGAGCGTCCCCGCGATGGCCTCGCCCGCCTTCGGCGCGCCGGTCAGGTCCTCGAACATCAGGTGATAGCCGCCGGGCTTCAGCTCCACGGTCTCGCCGGGCTTGATCGTGAGGCCGCCCGAGACCGGCGCCATCTTCATGACGCTGCCCTCCATCGACATGGAGTGGATGTCGCTGCTCTTGGCGAAGGGCACCGTCGCGCCCGTGAGCGTGTCTGGCACGCTCCCCGTGTTGGTGATGCGCACGTACCCGCCCGCGACCTTGGCCCCGTTCGGGGTGGCGCGCAGCCACGGCGTCTCGATCGTCAGGTCGCCGGCCTTCACGGTCGAGGCGGCGGGCGTCGCCGCGGCCGGCGCGCCGCCCGCCTGGGCGACCTGGACGATTCGGAAGGACGGCGCGGCTGCCTTCAGGTCGTGGGCGTCCTGACCGGCCTTGGGGATCTCCGACCAGGAATGGCTGCCCTCCGCGCAATCCTGCTGGACCGGGACGTAGACGGTCGCGCCGGGCTCGAACGTGCCGGCGACCTGCGCCAGGAAGGTGAACTCGTCGACCTGATCGTCCGGCAGGGAGCCGCCGCTCCAGGTGATCGCCGTCACGCCCTCCGAGGCCGTGCCGTGGTGGGTCGCGTAGGTCTTGGCGTAGGGCCCGCGCGTCGTCGCGAGGGTCCAGCCGGGCTTCGGCATCGGCTTGGCGCCGATCAGGCCCTCCGGGATGGTAACGCTCACGCGGGTCGTCGGCTTACCGTTGCAGCCGTGCATGATCTGGACGACGCCGCGATACGAGACGCCGGGGGCGGCCTGTTTGCGTTCCAGCACCGCGTGGGCCTGCGCCGCGGAAGCGAGCAGCCCGAGGCCGAGGGCGGCCGAGACAAGGGTCTTCATGGGAGTACATCCGTCCTGAGGGATCCGAAGGGTGGTGATCGCTCAGGCGGTTGGCGGCCCCCTCGGGGACGCGATGGTGCCGGGCGGCGCGCGGGCGCCGACGCTGTCGGTGAAGGGCCAGGCCGAATGACGGTTCGTGGCCACGGCCCATCGGACGCCGATGGCGGCCGGCCGCGGCGGAAGCGCCGGGCCGGTGGCCTGGGCCGCCGTGCAGCAATCGCCGTGGCCATGGGGGAGGGGCGCGCCCGGTACAGCGGACCCGTCGGAATGCTGCGCGCAGAGACCGTCGATCGTCTTCGGCAACGGCATCAGGCCGCCGAGAAAGGCCTGAAGCAGCAGGGCGTAGAGCGCCAGCACGGCGATCGCGGCCCGCAGGGCCGGCCCGACACGTCGATCCGAATGGGGCTCGCCCGAATCCATGCTGCTCCCGCGCGCCGTCCGAACCGGACCGCTATGGCATCTCTGCCACACCTGGCCGACTTAGGCTGTTGCCAGGGTGCCGCACCGAAACGCAGCGTGCGCTGGCGCACGGCGATGCCACATTCCGGCCCCTTCGATAGGGAGTCTTAACGCCATCCCGACACCGTGGCGCCCGAGACAATCCGCTCCCGTCACGCCCTGACGAACCCCGGACCAGAGCCAGGACCGATGCGCAACAAGGCACAAAACCGGTTCACCGCAGTCCTCAGCGTTGCCGCTCTCGGCGCGCTCGGCCTCGGCGGCGCCCAAGCCCGCGATCAAGGCAACTATGCTCAGGCCGAATGGGCGCAGGACTACGCCTCGCCCGCCGGCATGCAGGTGCAGCGCGAGACGGTGCCGATCCTCTCGCCCCAGACCGTGGCGTCCACCGACCAGATGGTGGAGCGCTACAAGGACATCGTCGCTCGCGGGGGCTGGCGGCAGGTTTCCGGCGCCGACCATCTGCGGATCGGCTCGCGCGGCCCGGCCGTAGCGGCCATCCGCCAGCGCTTGATCGTCACCGGCGACCTCGATCCGGCCGCCGGGAGCTCAGGCGTCTACGATTCCTACGTCGCCGCGGGCGTGAAGCGGTTCCAGGCCCGGCACGGCCTCAGCCAGACCGGCGCGATGACCCCCGCCACCCAGCAGGCCATGAACGTGCCGGCCGAGGTGCGCCTGCGCCAGCTCGAGATCAACGTCGTGCGCCTGCGCTCCTACTCGGGCGACCTGGGCCGGCGCTTCGTGATCACCAACATCCCGGCCGCGCTCGTCGAGACGGTCGAGAACGGCCAGGTCGTCACGCTCCACGCCGCGGGCGTGGGCAAGATCGACCGCCAGTCGCCGATCATGAACACCAAGGCGACGCAGATCAATTTCAACCCGACCTGGACGGTCCCGGCTTCCATCGTGAAGAAGGACCTGATCCCGAAGATGCAGAAGGATCCGAACTACCTCACGGACAACAAGATCCGGATCCTGTCGAACGGCTCCGAGGTCTCGCCGAAGTCGGTGAACTGGTTCTCGGACGAGGGCACCCGCTACACCTACCGGCAGGATTCGGGCGCCGACTTCAACTCGATGGGCATCGTCCGGATCAATATTCCGAACCCCTACGGCGTGTTCATGCACGACACGAACACCAAGGGCGTGTTCGGCGACGATTTCCGCTTCATCTCGTCGGGCTGCGTGCGCGTGCAGAACGTGCGCGAGTACATCACATGGCTGCTGAAGGACACGCCCGGCTGGGGCCGCCAGCAGGTCGAGGAGGCGATCGAGAGCGGCAAGCGCATCGACGCCAACATCGCCCAGCCGGTGCCGGTCTACTGGACCTACATCACCGCTTGGTCGACCCCGGACGGTATCGTCCAGTTCCGTGACGACATCTACAAGCGTGACGGCGTGAACGTCCCCTCGACCATCGGCGCCCCGACCCCGGTCGCCAGCGCCGAGCCGATGCCGCAGACCTTCGAGCCCGGCGACGAGGAATAGTCGATCCCGGGCGCCGGCCGCTTCCGGCGGCGCCCGCCCGTCGAACCCGATCCGAGGCCCGCACCTCCGCCGAGGCGCGGGCCTAGCGCGTTCGGGGCCGTGCCTGTCATCGGGAGGTCAAACGCGTCTGCTTGGCCGCGGAGGCTGCGTCACGGAGCCGGTTGCCGGCCGCCGCGGGACGACGCGCCGCGAAGCCGTGCAGGAGCCGTCCATGTCGCGCAACACCCAACCCGGAGGCCTGACCCGCCGGAGCACCATGGCGGGCGCCGCCGCCCTCGGCCTCGTCGCGGGCCGGGCCGGCGCCCAGGAGGCCGCGGAGGCCACCGGGATCGTCACCGCGCGCGACGCGGCCGGCGCGGAGCCGGTCCCGCTGCCGGGCGTGCTGGTGTCCAACGGCCGCGAGATCGCGCGGACCGACGACCGCGGCCGCTACCGCCTGCCGATGCCGGGCGACGGCGCGGTCTTCGTCATCAAGCCGCCGGGCTACGCCCTGCCGCGCGACGCCGACAACGTGCCGCGCCATTCCTACATCCACCAGCCCGGGGGCACGCCCGCCGAGCTGGGCCTGCGCTATCGCGGGCTCGCGCCCACCGGCCCGCTCCCGGCCTCGATCGACTTCACCCTGACCTGCGCGGACGAGCCGGACGACTTCGACGTCGTGCTGTTCACCGATCCCCAGCCCGAGAGCCGGTTCGAACTGGACCATGTGCGGGACACCGCGGTCGCCCGCGCCATGGCGATCCCGGCGGCCTTCGGTCTGACCACCGGCGACCTGCTGTTCGACGATCTCTCGCTCTACGGTCGCTCCAACCGGATCGTCGGGCGGATCGGCCTGCCCTGGTACAGCCTGCCGGGCAACCACGACCTCAACATGCAGGCGCCGGACGCGCGCTACAGCCGCGAGACCTGGAAGCGGGTGTTCGGCGCGCCGACCTACGCGTTCCGGCACGGCCGGGCGTGGTTCGTGATGCTCGACAACGTCGAGTGGCTCGGGCCGCCGGTGCCGGTGGGCGCCAACACCTACCGCGGCCGGATCGGCGACCGCGGCCTGGCCTTCCTGCGCAACCTCCTGGCCAAAATCCCCCGGGATGACCTGATCGTGCTGGCCATGCACATCCCGCTGCACACCGACACGGCGCCGGACGATCCCCGCACCACCACGACCGACCGCGCCGCGCTCCTCGAGCTGCTTGCCGGCCGCAAGGTCTTGAGCCTCGCCGGCCACACCCACACGACCGAGCACCATTACCTCGCCGAGGGCCACCACCATCACGTGCTCACCGCCGTCTCGGGCTCGTGGTGGAGCGGGCCCGACACCCGCACCGGCATCCCCTCGGCCGACAGCCGCGACGGAACGCCGAACGGGTTCCACGTGCTCTCGATCCGCGGCACCGCCTACACCTCGCGCTACGTTGCCGCGCAGGGCCAGCCGGACGAGACCATGCGGATCCTCTTCGAGAGCGAGTTGCGGGCCGGCGCGCCCGAGGTGGTGCGCTGGACCCGGCCCTTACAGGGGCTCCGGCCACCGGTGCCGCAAGATGCGCTCGCCGACACAACCCTGGTTGTGAACGTATTCGATGGCGGCCCGCGCACGCAGCTCGCGTTCCGGATCGGCGACGCGCCGCCGCGATCCATGGAGCGCACCCGTCGCCTCGACCCGTTCGTCACCGAACTCTACGAGCGCTACCCGGAGACCAAGAAGAGCTGGGTGAAGGCGGTGCCCTCGACCCATATCTGGACCGCGCGGCTTCCGGACGACCTGGCACCCGGGGCCCACCGGGTCACCGTGGAGGGCGCGGACGAGTACGGCCGCCCGATCCGCGGCTGCACGGTACTGGAAGTCACCGGCGAGCGCGGCCGCGGCTGAGCCGGGGCGCCGCGCGCTCGGCGGCGCCCGGGCGGGTCACGCCGCCAGCTGGCGGGTGCCGTGGCCACCCTCCTGGATCTCCTCGATGACCTTCGCACAGAAGGCGTCGAGGTCGCCCGGATTGCGGCTCGTGACGATGCCGTGATCGGTCACGACTTCCTTGTCGTGCCAGCGACCTCCGGCATTGATCACGTCGGTCCGGATCGAGCTGAACGAGGTCAGGTCGCGGCCCTTGGCCGCGCCGGTCTCGATGAGCAGCCAGGGGGCGTGGCAGATCGCGGCCACGACCTTGCCGGACGTGAGGAAGCTTTTGATCAGGGCCAAAGCCTTGGGCTCCAGCCGGAGCTTGTCCGGATTGATCTGGCCGCCCGGAAGGACAAGCGCGTCGAAGGCCGAGGGGTCGACCTGCTCGAGATCGGTGTCGACCGCGACCGCCTTGCCCCAGTCGGTCTTGTCCCAGCCGCGGATCGTGCCCTTGCTCTGGCGCGACTGCGGGGCGGCGACGGTCACGGTCGCGCCCGCTTCGGACAGCTTGGCCTGCGGAACGGTCAGCTCGCTCTCCTCGAAACCGTCTGTCGCGAGGATCAGGATCTTGGCTTGGCGAATGTCGGGCATGGTGTACCTCCGGTCGGGGATCTGCCCGGCTAACGGAGGGTCGCCCGTCGCGTTCCTGCGGCCCTCGGCCGCCTGGCCGCGTCCGCGATTGGACCTCGGGACAGAGATCGGAACCGCCGCGAAGGCGACCCGTTGGTCACCATCCCAACCACCAGGAGTCGCGTCATGGCCAATCCAGGCCTTCCCGATCCCACGCCCGGCGATCTGCCGCCGCCCCCGCCGACGCCCGAAGAGGAGCCCGACATCGGCCCGACCGGCCCGCGCACGCCCTATCCGGTGAACGATCCGGGGATCGGGGAGCCCGGCGGTCCGGGCTCGGAGCCCGACATCTTCCCCGGGGCACCGACGGATCCCGGCACACGCATGTGATCCGCTGTCAGTGACCGCCGTGCGACGTGCGCACGTCGCGCGGGGCATTGAGGATCTCGGAGAGGCTCGTCACCACGTGGCGGGCCTCTTCGTCCGTCAGCCGGAGCTGGAACGGCGGCAGCGCACCGGCCTGCAGGGCTACAACGGCCTGGCCCTCGTCGTCGGTCCCGATCTCGATGGCCGACGACGTCACGTCGAGCATGGCGACTTCCTCGTCGCCCATCTCGTCGGCCATGTCGGGCTCGTCGGTGTCGTCGATCGCTGTGAGGAGTTGCCCGACGGCGCGCACCAGTGCCCGGGCGGCGCGGGCATCCATCACCACCGCCGTCGCCTGATCGTCCTTCTGGAAGGACAGCTGGATGTTCGCACCGTCCAGCGAGACCGAGATGCCTGCCATGTATCGTCCAGAGCCACGCGCCTTAACTGCTTGAGCGCATTCCGTATATGCATCGTGAATGCCCGGAATCACAGGGGGCGGTGCGTGTCGGCCACCTCCCGATCCGCCCCTGCGACGCAGATGGTACGCCGCTCATGCCTTGTTGCGGCCGCAGCCATCGCCTAAATACGTCCTCGGGGGGCTCTTCCACCGAGGCTGACGCTGTTCAAGGTTCAGCGACTCGCGCCCCGCCGCACTGGCCAAATCCAGAAAGACCGTGGTGCATCACGCGGCCCTCGCGCCGCGCAGGTGACCTATGGACGAACGAGGTACGCTACGTGAATACCGGTACTGTGAAGTGGTTCAACGAGACCAAGGGCTATGGCTTCATCCAGCCCGATGATGGCGGCAAGGACGTGTTCGTCCATATCTCGGCTGTGGAGCGTGCCGGGATGCGCAACCTGATCGAAGGTCAGCGGGTCACTTACGAGATCCTCACGGACAAGCGGAGCGGCAAGGACGCCGCCGGCAACCTCCAGGCGGCCTAACCGCCGCGCAGATCTCAGGGCTCACCTCGCCAACTCCCGCGGCTCCGTTGTGGGCAACGGGAATCGCGGGTGACGCTCAAAGCGGCCGCCAGAAGCGGTTCCCCCTTCCGACGCTGCCATCCCGGGCAAGACCGCCCGGGGCAGGTCGCGTCGGAGGCAATATCCCAGAAACGACCCCGGGCGAAGCCAACGTCCGGTCCAGAAAAGAAAAGACATAGATGTTGTTCGAATACACACGGCGCCGCGGCGTCCGTTCCCCCGTCACCGATGCACCGACCTTCCGGGTGGGCAAGCTGGCGCGGGCCAAGACCGCGGATCAGACCGGGATCGATATCAGCGATCTGATCGACCGGTCCTACAACTACCATTCCTCGCGGGAGCTGCACTGGCACTTGGCCGAGCGCCTCGGGCTCGCGCCCGGCGCGATGAAGCTCCGTGAAGCCGCGGCGGCCTGAAAGGGCCGTCGGGCATCACTTGGATACCTGTCCTCAGCGGCCCCAGGCCGCCAGGACGGGGTTCTGCAAGGCGAGTGGCGCGGCAAGCAATTCGCCGTGGACCGGATCGGCGCGATTGTAGGGCGTCGCTGCACCATCGAAGTCGCAGACGATCCCACCCGCCTCGCGCAGGACGAGATCGGCGGCGGCGAGGTCCCAGTCGCGGGCATTGCCCGAAATCATGCCGACATCGACCGTTCCGTCCGCCACACGGGCGAGGCGGAGGGCGAGCGAGGGAATCCGCGCGATCACCTCGAAATCAGAGGCCGTCTCGGCGCCTCGGGTCAGACGGTCGAGCATTGGCTTCGGGCCGGTAATGCGCGCACCTGACAGGTTCTGCCGAGCGTGGACGCGGATCGGTTCGCCGTTCCGCGTCGCGCCACGCCCGCGCACGGCCTCGTAATCCGCGTGGCCAACAGGGGCATGCACGAAGCCGATGAGCGGTTCGCCGCCCGAGAGGAGCGCTACTGCGATCGACCAATCCGGATGGCCCGACAGGAAAGCCCGCGTCCCGTCGATCGGATCCACGATCCAGACGAGGTCGTGGCCGAGACGCGCGGGGTCGTCCGCGGTTTCCTCCGACAGCCATGCCGCGCGCGGCACGAGGGCGCTCAGGCGCACTTTCAGAAACGCGTCGACCGCGACATCCGCCTCCGTTACCGGCGAACCGCCGGCCTTGGACCAGATGCGGGCCGAGGTCTGTCCGCCGAGCCTGAAGAACGGCCGCGCGATCTCGGCTGCCTCGCGCATCACGGCGCGCAGCTCCGGCATCAGGGCAGATACGGCATCGTCGCTGAGGGGCTCGGGCATCGCGCTCCGCGTGTAATCCGTGAGGCCCGCGAGGGCCTCCCTGAGCCGTCCGCCCGCTGGCTCGGACGTCCGGGCCCGCCTGGGCACACCCGCTTGGGCTGAGAACACCTGGCGCGGAGGATCGCGCGCCCGGTCGTCCCGTTGTACGGCGCCTCCTGCAGCGCCACAAGGATGCCGGGTGATCGATCGATAACGACCGATCTGCGCAAGGAAATGTTGAGCATTCAAGGAAGCATTGAGCATTCCGCAAATGACAGCGCTGTCCAGATTCGCTTAACGACGGCTCTTAAGCCGTGCGGAGGAGTTCGGGTGCGATTTTGCTTGGCATAACGGAGGGCCCGGCAGGGTCAGCCACTTGCTCCAGGGACTCGGACAGATGAACACTTCCCCGGTCACGGACAAAAACCCTGCAGGATACGCAATGCACGGTGCCGACACCGCGCCCCGTTTCGTCGAATCGTCGCTTCCGGTGATCGGGCGCGTCTCCGGCGCCCGCCGGGCGGCCGGCATCGCGCTGGCCTACGCCGCCGAGGATGCGGAGATCACCGGGTCAGACCAGTTCACCTTGATGCTGGTCGATGCCGAGGGTGAGGTGCTCCAGCGCCTCGGCAGCTTCGAGGAGGACGACGTCGTCGCCGTGTGGCGCGACATCGCCGCACGGGCCGGACTGGTGCGGATGATCGTCCGCGAGGACGGCCTTCTCGTCCCGGTCTCGCAACAGATCGGCCGCCTCATCCTCGGTCAGGTCCGCATCCGCCGCCGCCATGCCGGCCTCGGCCGCCGCCGCCCCCGCTTCCTCACCCGCCGGAAGACCGGTCGGCTGCCGGCCCGTCCGCAGATCTTCCGCGGCGAGAACGAGATCATCGCCCGCACCTGAGGGCGTCGGCCAATCCTAGAACAGGTTGCGCAGCAGCGCGTCGGCGGTGAAGCCGACGAACAGAATCAGCCCGGCATCCCGGTTCGCCCGGAATAACGCGAGAGCCCCGCGCCCGTCCCGCTCGCGCAGCGACAGGACCTGCCAAGCCAGATGGCCGGCAAAGGCAGCGGCTCCCAGATACCCGATGAAGCCCGCTCCGGCCCCACGGGCCGCCAGCATCACGAAGATCGCCGCCAGCGCGTAGCAGATCCCCACGGCAAGTCGCACGTGCCGGCCGAACAGGCGGGCCGAAGAGCGGATCCCCGCGATTTCATCGTCCTCGATATCCTGCACCGCGTAGATCGTGTCGTATCCGATCACCCAGCAGAGCGCGCCCGCGTAGAGCAGGAGCGCCGGCGGATCGAGGCGGGCGAACACGGCGGCCCAACCCATCAGCGCGCCCCAGGCAAAGGCGAGGCCCAGAACCGCCTGCGGCAGCGGCATGACCCGCTTCATGAACGGGTAGATTGCTACCGGCAGCAGCGAACAGAGGCCGATGATGACCGCCTCGGCGTTGAACTGCAGCAGGACTGCCAGTCCGATCAGCGCCTGTATCACCAGAAACAGGGCCGCATGGCGCGGGCGCACCTGCCCGGAGGGCAGCGGACGCAGGCGCGTGCGTTCGACCAGCGCGTCGAGGTCGCGATCCGCAAGGTCGTTGTAGGTCGAGCCCGCCCCGCGCATCGCCACCGCGCCGATCAGGAACAGGAGGCAGTGCCACGGATCAGGGAAGGCCTGATCCGCAGCGATGGCCGCCAGGGCGGCCGACCACCAGCAGGGCAGGAGGAGGAGCCACCACCCGATCGGCCGGTCGATCCGGGCAAGGCGCAGATAGGGGCGCCAGGGCCGTGGCGCCAAGCGATCGACCCAGTGTCCGGAGACGGAGTCGGCTGGCCGCCCATCGTCAAGCGCCGTCCCGTTCATCGATCGGATCTCCGGTCGTGCCAACGTGCGTCCCCCGCCGTTGCAGAGGGGGACCCATGCCGGATCCGTGATCCTCTCAAACGGTCTTACAGAGCGCCCTGCGGCAGCTTGAAGCTGCCGGTCAAGCCCGGACCGCCAAGCAGGCCACCGCCACCGCCACCGGCCTGAGCCTGGGCCTGAGCGCGAGCCTGCGCCTCCATCTTGGTCGCCTGGGCAGCGACGCTGCAGATCTTGGTGCGGATACCGCTGACCTTCATGTGGTCAGCCTTGAAGCCCTCGGCGAATGAATCGGGGATCGAGCACCATTCCTTGTTGGCCGAGATCCACTTCATGCCCTCGGCGCCGTTACTCTGAAGCTTCCCGAACAGGGCACAGGCCTCCTGCGGGGTCATCTTCTTCTTGGACTGCGAGGCCGCGTTGGCCCGGCCGACCAGCGCCTTGCGCTCGGCCAGCGTCTTCTGAATCGCGCCGCATTCCGGCGCAGCGCTCTGGGCGGAGGCCGCCGTGCCAAACAGGACGGTGCCAGCCAGCACCGCAGCCCCCAGAGTGAAGCTCCCCTTCGCCATTCCGCAACTCCCTCGACGCCCCTGCCGAATCCGCACCCGGCCGGCTTTCTTCCGTTCTCCTGGGTTCGCCATAGGATTGTGGCGTCAATCGAGCGGCAAACCGGCTGCGCCATGCACCGGTGGACCGGCTGCGAAAAACCGGCCTTCGTAACCATTCGGCAACACTTTCGGGCGTGGACGGTCCGTTGACAGCCGTGTCGACCCGCGCAACCACGCTGCCATGCCGGCCTATGACTTCACCGCCCCGCGCCTCCATGTCGCGGCCGATCTCGCCGCGGGCGTGATTCTCCCTCTCGACCGAGCCCAGGCCAACTACCTGCTCAATGTGCTGCGCCGCGGACCGGATGATCCGGTCCTCGTCTTCAACGGTCGCCATGGCGAATGGCGCGCCCATCTGGTCCAGACCGGCCGGAAGGGGGCCGATCTGCACGTTGCGGCGCAGACGCGCCCGCAGCCGGAGCGCGCCGACCTGCATTATCTCTTCGCACCGCTGAAGAGCGCCCGCCTGGATTATCTCGCGCAGAAGGCGGTGGAGATGGGCGCCGGCACCATTCGGCCGGTCATCACGCGGTTCACGCAGGGCGACCGCGTCAACATGGACCGGCTGCGGGCCAACGCCGTCGAGGCTGCCGAGCAATGCGGCATCCTGGCAATTCCCGAATGCCCTGAGCCCGAGCGACTCGCGCCGGCGCTCGCGGCGCTCGCGCCCGAGCGGCTTCTGGTGTTCTGCGACGAGGACGCTCCGGTCCGCGATCCCGTGCAGGCCCTGCGTGCGGCCGCCAATCCATCGGACTCGGTGCCGCTCGCCGTGCTGGTCGGTCCGGAAGGCGGCTTCTCGGACGAGGAGCGGGCGCTGATCCGGGCGCGGCCGAACACCGTCGCGCTTTCCCTGGGGCCGCGCATCCTGCGAGCCGACACGGCCGCCGTCGCCGTCCTGGCGCTGGTGCAGGCGGTGCTGGGTGACGCGCGTTGAGGCGGCACTGGACCAATCCATGTGCGCGGGCGCACATAGAGGCCTCGGCGAGGGCGATTGTTTCCTACGATCAGACGTGAAGCGGGGCACCTGCCGAGGCCGCCGCGTTGTGGGTTCCCGGCGGCTCGATTATGTCCCGGAGCGGACGCCGCCTGCGCCACGTGCTCATCGGGGTCGGGGGCGGGTGTCCGCCCGGATCCCGCTCGCGAGGGCGGGTTTGGACCGGGTGGATCCGCCGGAGTAGTTCGGCGCGCCCATTCCCAGGCACAGGTCAGACGCGGGCAGGCAGCGCATGGCGCGCGACAGCAACGATACCACGCCGCTCACCACGCGCGCCGAACTGGTCGAATGGTTCGCGGCGGGCGAGAAACCGCGCGCGCGCTTCGCGATCGGCACCGAGCACGAGAAGATCCCGTTCTACCGGGAGAACCGGGCACCGGTTCCCTATGAGGGCGGCAACGGTATCCGAGCGCTTCTCGAAGGGCTTGCCCGCGAGACCGGCTGGGAACCGATCCTCGATCTCGGCAACATCATCGGCCTGTCGGCGGAGGCGGGCGGCGCGATCTCGATCGAGCCCGGCGGCCAGTTCGAGCTGTCCGGTGCGGCGCTTCCCGACGTACATGCCACCGCGGCGGAACTCGCCACGCATCTCGCTGCCACCAAGCAGGTAGCCGATCCCCTGGGCATCGGCTTCCTGACGCTGGGCATGAGCCCGAAATGGCGACGGGACGAGACTCCGGTCATGCCCAAGAGCCGCTACCGGATCATGGCCGGCTACATGCCGAAGGTCGGGTCCCTCGGCCTGGACATGATGCTGCGTACCGCCACCGTGCAGGTGAATCTCGACTTCGCCTCCGAGGCCGACATGGTGCGCAAGATGCGCGCATCCCTGGCGCTGCAGCCGGTGGCCACCGCACTCTTCGCCAACTCGCCCTTCACCGACGGCCGGCCGAACGGCTTCCTCTCCCGCCGGTCCGAGATCTGGCGCGACACCGATGCCGATAGGACCGGGATGCTTCCCTTCGCCTTCGATTCGGGGTTCGGCTACGAGGCCTACGTCGATTGGCTGCTCGACATGCCGATGTACTTCGTCAAGCGGGGCGACACCTACCACGATGTGTCCGGCGCCTCGTTCCGCGACCTGATGGCCGGCAACCTGCCGCAACTCCCCGGCGAATTCGCGACGGTATCGGACTGGGCTAACCACGCCTCCACCGCCTTCCCCGAGGTGCGGCTCAAGCGCTTCCTGGAAATGCGCGGCGCCGATGTCGGCGATCCGGGCATGATCGCCGCCCAGGCGGCCTTCTGGGCCGGGCTCCTCTACGACGAGGTCGCCCTCGATGCGGCGCTCGACCTCGTGAAGGGGTGGAACACGGCCAACCGCGAGGCCGCGCGTGCAACCGCGCCGCGCCTCGGCCTGGCAACGCCGGTGGCCAACACCACGCTCGGTGCTGTCGCCGCCGAGGCCCTGGCCATTGCCCGAGCGGGGCTGCGGGCACGTGGTCGCCGCGACGCCGAGGGGCGGGACGAGGCGATCTATCTGCAACCCCTCGAGGCCATCGTCGCAGCGGGCCGGACCAGAGCCGAGGATCTGCTCGCTGACTATGAACGCCGCTGGGGCGCCTGCGTGCGTCCGGCCTTCACCGAATGCGTCTTCTGAGCGCCGTCTGACTGATCGCGGAAGCCGGAGCGAATCACAATCCGAACGTGCTAATGGAACGTTCCATCGGGCTTCGAGCTCTGGAGGGGCCGTATCGTGATTCGCATCCTTGTCCTCGTCCTGCTTGGGGTGGCGTCCTTGTCTGCGGGTGTGGGTGCAGGTCAGGCCGCTGACTTGGGGCGCTTCGAGGCTCCCGGTCCGTCGCCCACGCCTGGCCGCTGGCATAACGGACGCGGCGGCCGCATCGCGGGCACCGTGGCCGCACGCGGCCGGCCGCAATACAGCTATTACGGCGAGTACGGCTATCCCGCACCCTTCGGCTACGGCTACGCCTACGCCCCGGTGCCGAGCCACGGCTTCGACTATGGCTATTCCGGCCCGCGCTATGCCTGGACTGCGCCGGACAGCTATTATGGACCGGCCTTCGGCTATTACGAATGGTGAGGGTGGCGGCTGGCGTCGCGACGTGGGGATGCCTATGACGCGTCGGGGGGCGGCCTCAGCGCTGGCTCGGGAGCTTCCGGCGTGCGGGACGAGGATGCGGACTGCGTCGATCTCGACCTCAGCGGCCTGAAATGTCCGCTCCCGGTTCTGCGCACGCGCAAGGTCCTGCGCAGCCTCGCAGGCGGCCGAACCCTCGTGGTGACCTGCACCGATCCACTGGCCGCCCTCGACATCCCGAACCTCGTGCGGGAGGAAGGCGCCCGCCTCGACGCCGTCGAACGGCTCGAGGGGCCGCTTGAGCGACGCCTGCGCTTCCGCATCACCGTGTCCGCAAGGCCGCCGCATTCCTGAACGATCCGTCAGCCTTCCGGAAGCAAGGTGGGATTGGAATGGCAGCGAGGATCGGGGGCGTGCGCCTCGTACACGACGGTTGGGCGCGCTACCTCGTCGCCGAGGTGATGCAGGAGGATGGGACCCGCATCACGCGGGAGATGGAGGATCACGGCCGCGCGGTCGCGGTGCTCCCCTACGATCCGGAGCGGCGGGTCGCCACGCTCGTCTCGCAGTTCCGGGCGCCGGTCCTCTATTCCGGCGGACCACCGAGCCATATCGAGGTGCCGGCCGGTCTCCTCGATGAAGGCGACTCCGCGGACGAGGCGCGGCGCGAGGCGATGGAGGAGACGGGCTTGCGCCTGAGGCAGCTCGACTTCGTTGCCAGCACCTGGTCGATGCCGGGGATCTCCACGGAGCGGATGGACCTGTTCCTCGCCGCCTATGGCGAGGCCGACCGGACCGGGACCGGCGGTGGATTGGCCGCAGAGGGCGAGGCCGTGGCGGTGCACGAGATCCCGCTGCCGGAACTGGCCGCCATGGGTCGCCGTGGTGCGATCACCGACATGAAGTCGCTGACGCTGCTGTTCGCGCTCCAACTGCAGCGGCCGGACCTCTTCGCAGAGAGTCGCTGAGGTCAGTTGGCGCTTCGCCGCGTCCGATCCTGCAGGGCGAGGCCGATGAAGCGCCAGGACTTGATGAAGTAGCGGCGGAACAGCCGCCGTGGCGCCTGCAGGAACCGGTAGATCCATTCGAGGCCGAAACGCTGCATCAAGTCCGGCGCACGCGGCAGGAACCCCGCCGCGACGTTCAGGGCGTCGCCCACGCAGAACACCACCGGTTCGCCAAGCGCTTGGCCGTGCCGATCCACCCAGATCTCGGATTTGGGGGCGCCGACTCCCATCACCAGCAGCGTGGTCCCGTGGGCACGGATCCGCTCTGCCAGGGCGCGGCTGTAAGCCGGATCGTTCTCGAAACCGAAGGGTGGCACCGCGCTGGCCACGGCTCCGGACCGAAGGCCCGCTGCCTGCAGCCGGGTGGCAAGCGCGTCCGCCGCATCCTGGCGGGCGGAGACGAAGAACACCCGCTGCGCGAAGTTCGGAGGATCAGCCAGGATGCAGCCCAGGAGATCGTGGCCCGTGATCCGATGCACGGGCTGGCCGCAGGCCTTCCGCGCCAGCCAGACCAGGGGCATCCCGTCGAGGGTCCTGGCCGCGGCGCGCGCGTAGGCCTCGCGGAACAGGGCATTCTCGCTGAGCTGGACGATATGATCGACATTCGCCGTGACGATCATCCGCGGCCGGCCGTCCCGCCGGGCCGCGATAGCGGCTAAGAGGGCCTCCGCGGAACCGGTATGGAATCGATATCCGAAGAGCGCGACGGTCGTGGCCGTCTGCGGCGACCCGGATGCCGTGGTAGCCGGGGCGCTCATTGTCTGTGCCTCCCCGCGGACCGGATCCACGGCGCCCAGGTAGAGACCGATCTCCCCGATGTCACGCATCGGCGGCCCGGAAGCTCGCAGCCGGCCGGGTGGCGGCGCGCCGATGGCGGCGGCGGTCGCTGTCGGCGCCGAGGAGCAGGGCGATGCCGGCGCCGAGGAGCAGGCCGAGGACCAGGGCCACAGGCAGGACGATCTTGGGGGAGGGCGGGAAGGTCCGCTGGCGCGCCGGTGTCGCGGCCGAGATGATCCGGACGTTGGTGGTGTTGAGCCGCTCCTGCTCGCTCGCCTCGCGGGCGCGCTTCAGGTAGGCCTCGTAGATGCCGCGGCGGGCATCGAGGGTGCGCTCCAGCTCGCGCAGGCCGACATAGGCCCGGTCGCTGCTGGCCGTCTCGCTCTTCACCCGGTCGAGACTGGCCCGGATCGCCGCCTCGCTGGCGGCGGCGCGATCGTAATCCTTCTGGGTCGTCTCGATGATCCGCTCCTTCTCGCGCTGGATCAGGCGCTGCAGGTCGCGCTGCTGGGCGTATTGCTCGGCCATGGCCGGGTGGCGCTCGCCGAGGCGGGTGGCGAGTTCCGCGGTGTTGCGGGACAGCGTGGCATATTGCTGCCGCAGAGCCTGCATCTCGAGGGATTGCAGCATCTCCGGCAAAGCGGTGCTGGGATCGGACGAGCGCATCCGGCGCGCCTGATCGAGGCGCGACTTCGCCTCGGCCGTTTTGATGGAGGCGGTGACGAGCTGCTGGTTCAGGTCGCCGAGCTGCTGGTCGGTGAGCAGGCGGCCGCTGGCGGCCACGAGCTTGTGATCCTCGCGGTAGCGGACCACAGCGCCCTCTGCCTGCTCGACATCCCGCTTCAGGCTGCTGAGCCGCCCGGCCAGGGCCTCGGAGGCGCGGCGCGCGGTCTCGGTGCGGGCTGCGGCCTCCTCGGCGAAGTAGGCGTCGCCGATGGCATTCGCGATGCGCGCGGCCTTCTCGGGATCGCGGGACTGCACCGAGACATCGATCACGAAGGTCCGCTCGGCCCGCCGGACGCTGAGCCGGTTCTGCAGCGTGTCGAGGGCGGTGTTGACGGGGTCGCGGCTCGCCGGCGGGGGCAGCATGCCCAGGGCGCCCTTGATCCAGGTGAGAGTGGGGTTGTCGCCGTCCGGCAGGACGAACTCCTCGTCCTGATCGAGACGGAGCTTGGCGATCACGCGGCGCAGGACGCTGTCGGACTGGATCACCCGCACCTGGCTCTCGGCGATCGAGACGCCGCTGTCGGCCTGGGGCTGGCGCGCGTTCACGTCGTTCTCGACGACCCGCAGGTCGCTGGGATCCACGAGAACCTGGATGCTGGACGTATAACGCGGCGGGATCAGGCCGAGCAGGGCGACCGCCACGGCGACCATGAACAGGCCGCCCAGCACGATAAAGCCGCTGCCGCGCCACAGGCGCCGCAGGATCACGCGGCTGTCCGGCGACGGCGTGACCTGCGGCAGCACCATCCGGACAGGCTGGTCGCCGCTCATCCGTGTCGAGAAGTCGAACATACGCCTCGCTCCCTGACCTGCCCGGGCGGAGACCGCCGCCCGTCGCCCCCTGCATCGCCCGTCCCCTTTCTGACCAGCTTCGTGCCGATCCGGAACAGGTGCTCGCCCGAGGCGTCGCCTTCTTCGGGAGCCCAGCAATCAGCATACCGGACCAGTCGTATCGTCCCGATGTGGCTCTTGCGTCAGGAAGCCCGCAGATATCGCTTACCGATGCGATCATGAGTGTCACGATAACAGAGCACTTAAAGTTCCCGATTTGCTGGGGACGACGTGAACCGCCTCAGGCGATGCCACCCCGTGCGACAATTGACTCCGGCGCCGCGTAGGCGGCCGGATCGCCCGCCAGGAATTGTTGGAAGCGGCGGCCGTCCTCGGCCGCGGTCGCGTTCCAGCCGGCCACGTTGGCCCGGCTTGCCGCCGCCGCGCGGGCCGGGCCGCCTTCCCGAAGCCAGGCGCCGACGGCCCGGGCTGCTCCGTCGGGATCCTCCGGACGGATGAGCAGGCCGGATGTCCCCAGCACCTCGCGGAACACCGGGTCATCCGGCGCCACGACCGGCAGGCCGCCATGCTGGACTTCCAGCAGCGGCAGGCCCAGCCCCTCCGCCTTGGAGGTGGAGACCAGCAGGTGGCACGACCCGGCGAGGGCACGCAGCTCTGCGTCGGCGAGGTACCCGTGCCGGTGCAGGAATGGCGGTGGCGCCTCCAGGAAGGCATGCCGTCCCCAGCCGACCCGGCCGACGAGATGGAGTTCCGCCGGGATGCCGGCGCGGATCAGCGCCGCCGTCAGGGCGAGGGTCGCCGGAAAGTTCTTGCGCGGCTCGATGGTCCCGATGGCGAGGAGCCGCAGCGTTCCGCCCGGCCCGTAGGCCGCCGGTCCCGGCAGGTCGCCCAGGCCGAAGGCGTCGCGGACGGGGGGCCGCAGCAGGGCGACGCGGGCGCGCGCCGCGCAGAGCCCGCGCACGGCCGCGCCGGTGGTGCGGCTGTTGACGAACAGGTTCGGGCACCAGCGCAGGGCGAGGGCGAAGCTCGGGCTCATGTAGATCCGGCTGCGCAGGCTCAGATCCGCCTTCCGCGTCAGGAGGAACGTGTCGTGGACGTAGAGCAGGCACCGCGCCGCCGCGACGGCGCAGAGAGGCCCCGGTGGGAAACCCGGGAACAGGAACAGCGCGTCCCGGTCCAGGAGCGCCCGCGCCGGGAGGCCGACGTGCTGCGCGGCGATCATGTCCGGCAGGGAGCCGGCGGTCACCGGCCGCACCGTGTGCGGAGCGAGCCTGTCCGGGGCGAAGAGGTCGAGGGTGACCCGCTCGATGCCCGTGACATGGGCCCGCAGGTGGGTCTGGTCGAGGTAGATTCGCCGCCGTACCATATCGGGATCCGCCTTGCCGGCCGTCATGGCGCACGCCGCCGCAGCGCGCCGGCAAGATAGAGGCACCGGCGCACGAAGAGCGGCATCCGGCGCCCGAACATCATCTGCTTGGCCCGCCGCAGCCGGCGCACGAGCGGCGGTGAGACCGCCGGAACGGTGCCGGTCGCGCCTGTCCGCAGATCGGCCGCGAAGGGGAAATGCCCGAGCATCGCGGGTGCGAAGCGTGGATGGGTCGCGCCCTCCGGCAAGCCCTGTCGCCGGAACACCGCCTCCAGGGACAGCGCTGCCGCGGCCGGGCTGTAGCGGCTCTCCAGGGCGATGCGCGCGAAGGCTCCGAGACGCGTGCGGGCCTCCCGGTCACCGACCAGGGCGGCCAGGGCTTCGGCGAGGGCGCCCGGCCGCGTCGGCACGAGGCGGCCGGATACGCCGTCGATCACCGCCGAGGTCAACCCTGAGGTGCGATAGGCCAGGGTCGGCACGCCGCACAGGCCGGCTTCGATGGGCGTCTGCCCAAGAGTCTCGTGACGGCTCGCGGTGACGTGGAGGTCGCAGGCGCCGTACCACGCCGCCAGCATCGCCTCGTCCGCGATGAGGCCGGGCGCGAAGAGGTTCGCGACGCCGAGCCGGGCCGGATCGTCGAGCCGGCCGATCGCCACCACGCCGACGCCCGGCCCCGCTACGGCCTGCAGCGCCGCTCGGAGATCGGCAAAGCCCTTGTCGGGCCCGTCGACGATCACCGAGGAGACAAGGATCAGCACGTCGTCGGGCGGCAGGCCGAGGCGGCCGCGCAGCTCCGCGCGATCACCGGGCCGGAACACGGCGGTCGGGAAGGCGAGGCGGATCGGCTCGACCACAGTTCCGGGCGGCGCGAGTTCGCGAGCCCGCGCCAGCGTCCAGTCGGAATTGGCGAGCAGCCAGGGAGCCGGCGATGGGGTCGCGGATACCCCTGCGGCGCCGGCCAGCACCGCGCGCTTGCGGCCATGCATGCCGGCGATCCGGCCGGGCGCCAGCTGCGGGTATTCGTCCGGGCTGGGGCAGGCCGCATCGCAGCCGATCGCGGCGCGTCCGCATGCGCGCGGATGGGCGCACCGGCCCGTGAGAGGGAAGAGGTCGTGCAGCACGAGGCCGACCGCTCCCTGTCGGGCCAGACGGCCGACGACGTCGAGGCTGCGGGTGGCGCCGTGCAGGTTGCCGGCGAGGACGAGGTCCGGGGCGGCCTCCGCGATCGCCGCCTCCGCCCGGGGGAAGACGTCGCGCCACTCGGCAGCTTCGGGGCGGCCGCTCAGGATGATCTCCGCAACCCGATGACCCGCGAGGGTCAGCGCCTCCGCGAGCCGGCGCTGGGCCACGCCGGCGCCGCCCTGGGTGCCCGTCCCGGTGAGCGACACGATCGACAGGCCGTCGCCGGGCGGAGGCAAATCCGCATGCAGCCTGTGGAGGAGCGCCGGACGGCCGATCAGGCTCCGCCGGTTCCCGGCAATCCTCGACCAGGCGGCCGCTTCATGCAGCATACCGTCGGCGTCGAGGACCGCGTGGGCCGCGACGGCGTTGCGCCGCCAGAGGATCCCGCCGCCCGCAGGCACGCGGCTGCCGATCGCCTCCGCAGGACAGGGTCCGTCGAGGCCGCGGACGGCGTCGTCGAACAGGACGCGCAGCCCCGCGACCGCGTCGCCATCGGTGAGCGACGCCTCCAGCGCCAGCGCGATCAGCGCCCCCGGTGCGAGCAGGTCGCCGGCGCTGAGCCAGAGCAGGTGGTCCGGACCGGGATCGGCCAGGATGCGCTCGACGGCGGCGCGGGCGGTTCCCGGCGCCAGCACGTCGTGCCGGAGTTCCGGATAGTCCTGTCGCAGGACCGACGCGACGGTCCCGGCCGGCGCCGCGCCTGCCCGGGCCACCGTGACGATCCGGATCCGCGGCCATGGTCGCCCGTCGGGCAGCGACGCCGGACGAGCGGGGCCGGGGGCTTGGCGCCCGAACGGCCAGCCGGCGACGCCGTGGGCAGGCGATGCGATGTCTGCGGCGTCGGTCAAGGCGGCTCTGACGGCGGCTCGGGTCTCGTGCGGGGCGGCAGCGTGGACCGGAAGGTTGAAGATTGCCTCTCGGTGCCGGCGGCGTGTCAGCCGTCCACGCGGATCCGGGCCGGGCCGGACTCGAGCCGGCCGATGCGGGCGGCTGCCGGGTAGCCGGCCTCGCGGATGCGCGCGAGGATCGCCTCGGCCCGGTCGGACGAGCAGGTCACCAGCAGCCCGCCCGAGGTCTGCGGATCGGTCAGGAGGTGGCGGCGCCAGTCCGGGAAGTCCTCCGGCAGGTCGACCGCCTCGCCGAACGCCGCCCAGTTCCGGTGCGAGGCGCCGGTGACGGCGCCCGCGCGCGCCAGCGCCTCCGCCCGCGGCAGCAGGGGGAGGGCATCGGCCTCGAGGGTGAGCGTGAGGCCGGCGCCGCGGGCGATCTCCAGGCCGTGACCCAGGATGCCGAAGCCGGTCACGTCGGTGAGGGCGTGGACGGCGGGATCGGCCGCCAGTTCGGGTCCGATCCGGTTGAGCAGGGTGGTGGTGGCGATGAAGTCGCGGTAGCCGGCCTCGTCGAGGGTCGCCCGCTTGATCGCCGCCGAGTAGACCCCGACCCCGATCGCCTTGGTGAGCAGGACGGCGTCTCCGGCCATCGCGTCGGCGTTGCGGCGCACCGCCTCGCGGCGGCAGGTGCCGATCACCGCGAGCCCGTAGATCGGCTCGGGCGCGTCGATCGAGTGGCCGCCCGCCACCGGGATGCCGGCCTCGGCGCATGTCTCGGCACCGCCCCGCAGGATCCGGGCAACGACCTCCGGGTCGATCTTGCCGAGCGGCATGCCGAGGATCGCGAGCGCCAGGATCGGGCGGCCGCCCATGGCATAGACGTCCGAGATGGCGTTCGTCGCAGCGATCCGGCCGAAATCGACGGGGTCGTCCACCATCGGGGTGAAGAAATCCGTGGTGGCGATGATGCAGGTGCCGTCCTCCAGCTCCCACACGGCCGCATCGTCCGCGGTCTCGTTGCCGACGAGGAGCCGTTCGAACGGGCCGGCCGCCGGCTGCTGGGCGAGGAGCTGGCGCAGGGTGGCGGGGTCGAGCTTGCAGCCGCAGCCGCCGCCATGGGCAAGACTGGTCAGCCGGGGGGCATCGGTCATCGCTGATCTCCGTTCCGGACGTCCTGGGCCGTTCCCGGGTCAGTATCGCGTCGTCAGCGCGTTGAGCCAGTCCGGGGAGGCCGCGACGGCCGCGGCCTCGACCCGCTTGTCGAGCCCGGTCAGCACCAGCAGCCCGAGCAGCACCATCACGGCGCCCAGGGCGGACTTCGCGGCCCGTCCGGCCGCGGCGAGACCGCTGCGCCAGCGCAGCAGCGCCTCGCGGGAGACGAAGCCCAGCAGCATCAGGGGGGCCGCGGCCCCGATCCCGAAGGCCAGCATCGTCACGGCGACGCTCCCGAGATGCTCGCCCCTTGCCGCCATGAGCGAAGCGGCGCCGAGCGTCGGTCCCACGCAGGGGCTCCAGGCGGCGCCGAGCAGCAGGCCCACCGCGAATTGGCCGGACAATCCCCCCGCGCCGAAGCCGCCGAAGCGTTCCTCGGCCCAGGCTCCGACCGGACCCGCCGCCGTCGCGACCCCGGCCTGCAGCCGCGGCACCATCAGCACCACGCCCAGCAGCACGAGGAGCACCGCGCCGGCGCGCCGGAACACGTCGCCGTCCAGGCCGAGGGTGAACCCGATCGTGGCGACGAACAGCCCGATCGCCGTGAAGGCGATCGAAAGCCCGGCGGCGAGCGCCACCGGGCCGAGGCGATGCTCCGCGGCCGCGGTGCCGAGCACGATCGGGATCAGCGGCAGCACGCAGGGCGAGAGCACCGACAGGAGACCGGCCAGGAAGGCGAATCCCACCGTTCCGAGCATGCCCTCGCGCTCCCGATCCCGCTCGCCGGGCGGAGGTCTCGTCCCTGCCGCGCGGGCCGTCAACGCGCCAGGCGGACGCGGGGCCGCGGGAACAAGGCGGCCGCCGGCCGATTTCGGCGGCAGTCCCGTGGCGTTCCCGGGCGAGGCGGAGCAGACCGGTGGCCATCTTCTTCACGGGCGACACGCATTTCGGCGATCCGCGGGCGCTGCGCTTCGACCACCGGCCCTATCCGGATCTCGCGGCCCACGATGCCGGGCTGATCGCGGCCTGGAACGCGACGGTCGCGCCCGGCGACACGGTCTGGCACCTCGGCGACTTCGCCCTCGGGCCGAGCGGCGCCCGGATCCGCGAGATCCTCGCCGGCCTGAACGGCGAGAAGCACCTGATTGTCGGCAACAACGACGGGCCCGATACCCTCGACGCGCCCGGCTGGGCCTCGGTGCGGCACTACGCGGAAGTCGCGGTCGAGGGGCGGATGGTGGTGCTCTGCCACTACGCGTTCCGGACCTGGAACGGCATGAGCCGGGGTGCCCTCAACCTCCACGGGCACAGCCACGGCAAGCTCAAGCCGATGCCGAAGCAGTACGATGTCGGCGTCGACCCGATGGGGCCGGCCCCCGTGCGGCTCGCCGCGATTCTGACCTCCCGCCTGCGCCGGAAGCAATGATTCGGGTCGGAACTTTCACATGAGCTTCACCGTTTCAGCGGACAGAAAGGGAGTGGACCCGTGCCGCTCCGAGAAACCAGGTCGATCCGCCTGCGGATCGACCTTCACAAGCCGTGTGTGAGTGTTCCCGTGAGTGCCATGTCGGCCACTCTGACCCGTTGCCTCGCCAGCCTTCTGGCAGGCCTCGCCCTGACTTCCGCGGCGTCGGCTGTGCCGGCCTGCATCGAAGCCCAGCGCAAGGTCGACGAGGCCAATGCCCTGCGCTTTCAGGCGCGTCAGGAAGCCCGCCTGGGCAATCATGACCGCGTCTGCGACACGCTCGACGAGGTCGGCGACCGCTACGACGATGCCCGCGACGCATTCGAGCGATGCGGCGAGGGCGTCGTGGCGATCGATCTCCGCAGCGAATTGCGGGGCCTGCGGATCGCCAAGAAAATTAACCGCTGCGATTGATCGGGTGCGCGCCCGCACCTCGGACACCCCGTTCCTGCAGCATCACCCCGATACGCGCGACACAGGTCGCCGAAAAGGTTCTGCGCCCATGACCCCCGCCACGCTTTCGAACGAGATCGAGCCTGCCGTGACCCGCACGGGCCCGTCCTTCGCGGCCGCCCTCTGCGGCTTCGTCAGCACCACCGTCGCGACGACGATGCTGCTCATGCTGATCGGCACGTTCTGATCACGGCGCGACCGACCAGAACCGCTGGCGGTTGAACAGCATATCCTGGGAGCCGACCTTCGGAGCCGGCTCCGTCCGCCGTCCGCAATCGGGCTCGGCCGGCTTCGTGACCGCCGCGAGGGTTGCCGGAACCGCCGCGGGAACCAGGCCGAGGCGGGTCTGAACCTCCGGCTGCCGCGCCGCCGCGATGGTCAGCACGCAGGCGATCAGACCGCCGGCCACAGTTCCGAGAACGAAATTCAGCATCGGGGATGGGATCCGGGGGCCGAGTCCTTGAGGCCACACAGCGTGGTTGATAAGCAACCCGGCGGCATCATGGCGGATCTGACGCTCACGCGCTTTTAACTCCTGGTCTGCGACAGCTACGCGCCAGCTTGCCGCCCAGGCAGGCCCGACGACGGGGCTGGACCGCCGATGAACTACGCCGCCAACGCCTACGCCAAGACTTCCCACAGCGCGCTGACGCCCCGCGAAGCCGAATCCGCGGTCCTGCTGAAGGCGGCGCAGAAGCTGATCGGTGCCAGTCAGGGCCTCGCCACCGGCGATGCCGGACGCATCAACGAGGCGCTGACCTACAACCAGCGCGTCTGGACGCTGCTGACCTCGGAGGCGACGTCCGACGAGAACCCGCTCCCCAGCGACGTCAAGCAGGGCGTCGGGCGCCTGGGCGTGTACGTGCTCCAGAGCTGCATCGACACGATGATCGCGCCGACGCCGGAGAAGATCGCCACTTTGGTGTCGATCAACAATCACATCGCGGCCGGCCTTCAGGGCAATCCCGGCTGAGGCCCGGCGCCTCTCAGGGAACCGCCGGAGCCTGTGCCTCCGCCACGGGCACCGCGCCGGCGGTCTCCCATTCCACGAGCTTGCGGCTCAGCTTGAGCGCCCGGTAATACTCGCCGGCCTCGACGGCCTCCGCGATGGCGGCAATCTGCGGCGCTGCGGCCGGCGCGAGCCCGAGCAGATCCGTCGCCTGCCGGAAGAACAGGTCGATGCTCGGCGTCGGATCGTCGGCGAGGTAGATGACCGTCAGCGTCAGGTGAAGACGCTTGCAGACCGTGTCGGCCTCGGTCTCCGTGATGATCTCGCTCTCGCGCAGGAACTTGCACTGCGTCTCGATCAGGAAGGTCGAGCGCCGGTCGCCGTTGCGCAGCAGCGCGCCGTTGATGATCAGCCTCTCGAACGGCTTGAGTTCCAAGCGCAGGGGCATCGGGCGTTCCTTTCTAGAAGACCCGGCCATTTCATGCGCGAACCGTTAACGTTTTGAGAACTCCCATCCTGCGCGCCGCCGTTGCGGTCGCGGGCGATGGTGATAAACTCAGACAAGTCAGGTCGCGACGGATGCGGCGAGGAGGTCCGATGACGGCTCAACCCGATCAGCGTGCCCGGTATCCGAGCCTCGCCGGCAAGCGCGTTCTGGTCACCGGCGGCGCCTCGGGGATCGGGGAAGCGCTCGTCGAGGCCTTCGTGGGGCAGGGCGCGCGGGTCCTGTTCTGC
>Ga0316228_1000438_pt1 | contig 56879 bp, 85 predicted proteins | sample TBH18021metaG_FD_206005 | JGI IMG/M metagenome (GOLD analysis project Ga0316228, IMG submission 206005) | Freshwater microbial communities from Trout Bog Lake, Wisconsin, USA - TBH18021 | ecosystem: Environmental > Aquatic > Freshwater > Lake > Hypolimnion/Profundal zone | place: USA: Wisconsin... | reverse complement strand
ACGCCTGTGGAGATACCTCTAGCGGGGATGATTCGTACGGATCGTCTAGCCATGTGTCGCCGAAGCAGGAAAAGCTACTGGTCAATCGGACCAGGAAGCCGCGACAGCTTGCTGCGCGGTAGTTCACCATATGTGTCAGGTCTGGAAATCTATGGAGCAAGCTCTCGCGGGCTTCCGCGTGAAGACTAAAAGAATCAGGATTATCTGGGGCATTTCACGGTTTAGAAACTTTGCATCCCGAGGCTAGTAAAATAATAGGCAAAGGGTGGAGCGGTAAACATGCAAAAGATTACATTCCAGAGCTGTATCATAACATCTGGAAAGGGCAGATTTCACAACATCTGGCTTTTATTGTTGGACTACCATATGATACCAAAGAAAACTGTTTAGATACAGTGAAATGGTGGTACGACAACAATTTAGACAGCATTGATTTTAGAACTTTAGGTGTTTATGGTACCAATAATGGCACCAGCAGATTGAGTCTGTATTCCGATTTTGATCTAAATCCAGAAAAATATAGTTTCAGTTTTGATAGCGATCCGTTACAAACAGTCGGGGGCGTTATGATTTCATGGAAAAATCGTTCTTGGTCTGTTAAAACAGCTGACGACGTAAGATCAGAATGTTTGAGACTTGTCGCACCAAAGTCTACCGTAGTTTTTATGGCACCATCAATTGTTTGGTTAGGATATACTAACGAATTTGTGCGGTCGACGGCTATGCAAAATCTTCCTTGGGACGAAATCAAAATAAAAAGCGAGCTTAAATTTCAAGAATATTTTGAAAAACTAACAGGTTTATAATTTTTACCGTTAGATATTGATATGCCATCATTTTATATGTATAAATACGTTGTGATTGCAATGATAAGCAGTCACTCAGGTAGAAAGACCTAGAGGTAATTCTAGGCACGTAAAAACCATAGGAGGTATAAAATGAATCTACCAAATCCATTTCCTGATCTTGTTGTTAAAACAGCAGTCAGTGCTCAAATTTCAAATTCAACCACAAATTCTAAGCCAAAGTTAAAGCGAGCTGGCAAAAACGGCACACATATCGCAGTTGTATTAGATGAAAGTGGAAGCATGGGAGTATGTTGGGACACTACAATTGCAGGTTTTAATGAGTTTGTTGCAGGACAACGCAGTACTCAAGACACAGCTGGTGCAGCAACACTGACTCTAATTAAATTTGATTCACCAAAAATTCACGTTGTTTACACGGATCGTCCATTAAATGAAGTTCCAACACTATCTAAGGAAACTTATCGTCCAAATGGCGGAACCAATCTATTGGATGCAATAGGCGACGCTATAAACAGCATAAATTTAGCACTTTCTAAACATAAAAAAGCAGATCGTCCAGGCGTAATTATTACCATCATAACGGATGGTGCTGAAAATGCTAGTGTGCGATATACCAATGAACAAATTAAAGAACTAGTAAAAGCAGCCGAAGCTAAAGATTGGACCTTTACATTCTTAGGTGCTAACATAGATGCATTTGCAGTCGGTAGTACATTTGGAATGAATCTCAGCAACACATCTAGCTATAGCACCGCAAATATGGCGCAAACAATGGCTAGTGTAAGTGCTAGCACAACACGCATGCGTTTTGCAAAGGCACACGGTGTAAGCACAGCTGATTTGTATAAGGATGGGCTTTATACTTCTGCCGAACTGAAGTCAATGAAGGAGTAATTCCATGTTTGACAGTTCTAGACAATATGAAATTCTTGTACGGCCTCTAGGTCGTAACCCAGCAGACGAATACTATCATAATGGTAGTATTTGGATAGAGGGCAGAGAAGGCAATGCATATACGATTGAATTGAAAAATCACTCGCTTAACCGTGCACTTTTTATTTTAAGTGTCGACGGACTTGATGTGTTAGAAGGCAAACCTGCCGGCATAGACAGTCAAGGCTATGTTTTATCACCAAATGAATCCATTAATATTCCAGGGTGGCGAATCAATCAAACGGAAGCAGCTGAATTTTTCTTTAGTCGCAAGCGCGATAGCTATGTAAACAACATAGGCGGCACTACAACCAACACAGGTGTTATAGGTGTAATGGTATTCTCTGAATATTATGAAGCTTTACAGCCGTTTCAAATAGCAACATATTATAATGGTAATCCAACTAATTATAATTCAAGACAATACGACAGTTCAAGTCCATCGTCTATAGGATACGACAGCAACTATACGGCTAACAACTTATCACTGAGTACGCCATTAACAGTAGCATCAGTAAATGCTGCCGTTGCAAATATTCCTATGAACGCTGCGTCATCAGCTGAAGTAAAAACCAGTAGTGGAGTTATTAACCAACTTTATGTCAGCCAAGAGGTAGGCACAGGGGTTGGTTCAGCTACAGATTGGCAAACACAAATTACTCAATTTAGGCGCATGAATCCTTCTCAACCAGATACAATAATGGCACTTTATTATAATACAGCACGTAACTTAGAAAAAATGGGCATAAAATTACGTAGAAAACACGATGTTCAGTATAAGGCTGATCCATTCCCAGCATATTCAAATTCATCACAGGCTCAAGGCTGTCCAATACCTAAAAATTGGTCTCGTTAATACGTAAGCAGGGTGCAAACCCTGCTTACCAATTTATATATTGTTATTCATCATATAGGCCCAACATTATTCCCAATAAAGCGTAAGACGATCTAATATGGTGGTAAATGGTAACCACTGGCGGAAGGGACAGTCTCTGTCAGGAACGCAAAACAACAGGCGATTCGTCCGTCTGACCGGTAAGTATCGGCTGTCCTAATGGTCTAAATATCTCCAGCCCGAGACCGGAATAATTTGTCAAGTATGGAAAAGACAAATTCAAATTATCGCAACATGTGAAGCATGGCCTAAAAAAGGATCGCTCTATCTACCATTGATAACGATCAGTAATCGAAAAAGTTAATTGGTATATCTTTTTCGATTATCCGCTACTGGACCTACCGGTCCAAGATGTACGTGTGATGCCGGTACAGGGTAACCGCCGGCGATTTATTGTATGAATCAAGCACGAAAACCAATCTGTGAAAACTGCCTGTACGCAGTAAATTCTCTTATACATTCTCTCTAGTAATTTTTTACTAGGGAGATATGGACTGTTCACCCAACCAACCGCAATACCAAGGGAATTAGGTTGACACATATGATAAATCATATAATATCACTAAGCAAAATCGGAGTAACTCAATTGAAATCAGCTGCTGATGTAATTCAAGCCTTAGAGGTAACAAATAGTCGCATAGAAAAAGAACGCATCATTCAAGAGGCATGGGATCTCAAAATAACTGAGTTCTTTCAGGGCTCACTCATGGCACTTGATGCACTTAGAACATATGGAGTAAAAAAGGTTCCACTCATTGAAGGTGAGGATGATCCTCAATTTATCACTCAATTCACTTTTCAAAATTTTCTAGATATCTCACAGAAGCTTGAAACAAGGACTCTAACTGGTAACGCAGCTCGCGATACACTTAGAAACGCAGCAAATGCTGCATCGGTAAAAGATTGGAATTATTTTTACAGGCGTATTCTACTTAAAGATCTCAAATGCGGTGTTTCAGAAACCACTATTAACAAAGTTCTTGAACGCAACGGTGATTCTGCTAAACCCTATCTAATTCCTGTTTTTTCTTGTCAGCTTGCTAAAAATGGTGACGATCACCCAAAGAAGATGACAGGTAATAAACTGTTAGATATCAAACTTGACGGATGTTTGTCGGCACAATGGGAAATTGAATTTGATGATGGGCAAAAAGTATCCATCGCTGAAGTTGTTGATAATAAAATATCTGGTAAAATTAAATCCTTTAATACCTTAACTGGTAAAATTGAGTTTAATACTATAACAAACTGGGCCAAAAATGCCAAGGATATTAATGATGACACAATTAAATGGTATCGCATTACATTAGAAAATGGTAAACTGTTGCCGCCATTAACTGGTAATCATTTGGTATGGTTACCAAATATTAAATGTTGGCGAAGGGTTGATTTACTAAAAGTTGGTGATAAATTGCTGGAAAAATAAAGTAATACACCATCAAGTTTATAGTCTGTGATAAATACGGTACAATAAACTTGGCAGGTATTTCTATGTCGTATTGTAAATTTTGTAAAAAAACAAATATTAGTCCTAGTCATTATTGTAGGACTATGAAAAGTCAGGCACGATTAGAGCCTTTTGACAGCCTGTTAAGACAAATGTTGATAGTTGAAAAAATGCCAATCTATAGAATGGAACAAACAAGCGAAGAATGGGCTGGAATTAAAATTAGTGGAGCACATTTACGAGATTGGTGCAGAATAAATGGAATTACCACTATGAGTATTAAAGAATCTGCAAACTTATTATCAACACGAGAACAATATAAATCAACTGTAGAACAAAGATACGGAGTTGATAATGTTTCTAAATCAACGTCAATAAAAGAAAAAAAGGTATCAACCAATCAAGATAGGCATGGGGTTGACAATCCTTTTCAAAGGGCAGAAATAAAAGACAAAATAACTACAACTCTTTTGGAAAAATATGGTGTTTCTAACGCTCGGTACCTACCTCGTTCTACAGACAAGCATATGTTAACAAAACCGCATCAAAAGTTGTCAAACTGGTTACTTGATCAAGGTTTTGTACACGAAAACGAAATTCCCAATTTATTTCCTAAAAAGCGTAGTAAAAATAACAGAATATATTCCCCGATAGTTGATATATGGATGCAACAATATAGAATTGTGATAGAAATATTTGGTACCTATTGGCATGCTGACCCGAGAGTATATTATCCAAGTGATATTATTCAATTACATATTGGTCCTACTACTGCCCAAGAAATTTGGGAAAATGATAAGTTGCGACAGGAGCATATAGAATCCTTTAATGTGACAGTTATCACGATATGGGAAATTGACATTAAAAAAAGCTTTGACAAAGTTAAAGAATTAATACACAATACCGTCAACCTAACCAACTCGTATTGAGGAAAATATTATGACGTTTGTTACAATTAAGGCGATCGAAGAAATTACTGAGCAGTTTGATCGTTATGATTTAGAAGTTGAAAATGTTAGTAATTTTTTTGCTAATAATGTTCTAGTTCATAATTGTCGAATTATAAGTATTCTTGATAAAACAAAGAATACAGTTACTCAATATAGTCGTGATGGACGACTCAATGAAAATTTTTCACATATTGCAAATAAACTAGCAGAACTGCTGTCTGTAATTACTACTAGCATGGTTTTTGATGGAGAAATGGTAAGTAGAAATTTTCAGGCTCTTATGAAACAGTTGAATCGCAAGGAAAATGTTGATACAACTGATGCAAAGCTAGCACTGTTTGACTGCCTGCCTCTTGACGATTTCCTAGCAGGAGAATGTAAGCTGTCACAAATTGACAGGCACACTGCACTTGTGCAATTTCAACCATTACTAGCGCAGATTGCATATGGATCAATTTATGTTGTTCCTAAACTTGCAGTAGATCTAGACACACCTGCAGGCCAAAAAACCTTTGCTGAATTTAACAAAGAAACTGTTGAAGCTGGCTACGAAGGCATTATGATAAAAGACCCTACAGCCTCGTATAAAACCAAGCGTTCAGACGCCTGGCTCAAAATGAAACCGTTTATTACAGTTGATTTGGAATTAATTGAGGTAGTTCCTGGAACACCTGGTAGCAAGTATGAAAATACCATGGGTGCTTGTGTGTTTGCTGGAGAGGATAATGGTAAAAAAATTCAAACCAGTGTAGGTAGTGGTTATAGTGACGAGTTACGCGACGCAATTTGGCAAAACCGTCACAATGTCAAAGGTAGAATTGGCGAAATTAAAGGTGATGCATTGACGCTTAGCCAAGATAGCAATGATATTTACAGCATCAGATTTCCTGTTTTCATGCAATTCCGAGGTTGGAACCCTGGAGAGAAAATTTAATGCACAGTATACCGGATATTGTTGGCAAATTCTCTTTACTAGATCAGCAAGATGCGCTATCTTCGATTTACGACCAGAATTACTTTGAATCTCTAACCGATAATGAACTTGCTTTTATGGCACAAATAGATCGCGAAGTTCAACGATTTTTACACCTTCTGGCCGAAAACGATTGGGATTTTACAATGGCCTATTTTAAGTGGACAGAGAAGGATGTTTTTTAACTATGATTGACCTGCAATTTATAGTTTTGACGCTTTCTATACCTTTATTTGCAGCAGGAGGTTTAATAATTTGGACAATACTGCGAACTATTGCTTCTTTTATCCGTTGGTTGGTAAGAATCTGCACATTTAGACGTAGATCAACTGGTTTTACACAGAGGCTTGAACCACAATTTTCACACAATAACAACGGGATTGGATAACATGAATATAGCACGCATTGGCTATGCATGTAAGTACATGCTTGTACCTGATGATATAAAGATGTCTAAAGCAGAAAAAGAAGAAACCAAACGGCTTAATACATCATCAAGCACAGTCTCGTGGATGAATAGACAAGACAAACAGACAGCTGAAGATAAACTTTGGGAAATTGCTAAACACAATCTTAGCAGTATTCGTCAACAGTTAGAAAAACTTGCAGGACTTGGTGTTGAATTGCGTATGACACGAATTTCTAGTGATATTTTGCCATTTTACACCGAACCAACATGGGGATATTTTTGGCAAAAACCAGATGTTGTAGACTTTTGTGCTAGAGAATTTGCGAAAATTGGCGACTATGCACGAGCAAATGACATTAGACTTAGCTTTCATCCTGGCCAATTTTGTTGTATTGTAAGCGATAGCGAGGATGTTGTTACCAGAAGTCTAGCTGAACTGGAATATCATCGAGATATGGCAGTAATGATGGGCTATGGCAAACAGAAACTCGATTTTAAAATCAATGTTCATCTCAGTGGAAGGCTGGGAATTGATGGTTTTATTACTGCGTTCGATCGCATGAGTAATGAGTTACGTAGAATGTTAACCATTGAAAACGACGAGTATCAAGCAGGTTTAGACGATATCTTACCATTATCTAAACATGTGGGTATTGTGTTAGATATTCATCATCATTTTATCAATTGTGGCGAATATATTAAGGCCAATGACATGCGAATTTGTCAGATTAAAGACAGCTGGCAAGGTGTACGTCCAACTTTTCATTACAGCCAGTCGCAATGGGAGTATCTACAACATTTCTCAACCAAACCTACTCTTGATGAACTTTGTAAAATTACCAATAAGTCAAAATTAAGAGCTCATAGTACATTTTATACGCATGTTGACACAAACAAATGGGCAATAGAACATCTTGAATGGGGAGACTGTATGGCAGAAGCTAAAGCAAAAAATCTTGCCAGCATGCACTTGTATAATTCAATGATAACCGGTATCCGCTAAATAGTTTATACACAACATTTTGCGGAGCGGCAAATGAAAATTGATGCCTTAGAAAAACAGATTATCGCTATACTAACACCACAGCCTGCGTTTGATGTAGACTCAGTGGAACAGGTTGGTTACGAAATAATGAAACATTTGTCAGCAGCGCAAAATCTCTGTCAGGCACTGCCTAATTCTGCGAATCTAAGCAAACAAATAGAAAGTTTAAAAGGATTGGTATCTACTTACGTGCCAATAAATCCCGTTTTAGAAAAAGACAAAATAGATGAATCGGTGATTTATAGGCTAGATAAACAAGACCCTATAAATCAAAGTGAAATTCGCGTTTTAGGAGGAGCTGGTCGTTTAACAATGGCAGGCCTAAAGCGTAAAGCTGCTAGAGAGACAGCTCAGCTAGCCGAAGATGTGTCAGCTGACCATGCCGATTGGCATGGTGCAGCGCACAATGTAAAACAGTTATCAAACACGCTTATGACTATTAAAACTGGTTTAGACGAACTGGCGTCCCTTGGTTACAACTCACTTAATGAACAGCATGTGCAACATGATGTTTTAAAGGCAGTGGGTATGTTAAGAAATGAGTTAGTTAAGTACGGAAGAACAGGAAAGCCGCTTACAGACACGGCTGTTAATAAAATAATGCAAAATGTTCTACAGCAATCAGGCCATACTGATATGAACTCGTTGTTGCAAACTTGGAAAAGTAGCAAAGCCGGGCTGACACCATTACAATGGGCTCGACAAAGCCCTGATATTCACGACAAAAATGTTCATAATACACAGATAAACGCACCTATAGACGAGTCTATTAAGAATTATTGTGTAATGGAAATGTACGAGACAATGCGTGTGGGATTAGGCGAAAAAGCTTGGGTGTCAATCAGCAAGAGGCTCAAATCTCAAGGGGTTGATAACAATTTAGTAAATGAGATGATAGATAGGGCCATACAGCTATCTCAAAGCTGAATCAAGTCAAAAAGCTTTAAAGGATGGATTTTGCCACAAAAATCATTTGGTATCCATTGATCATCTACTCTATTAAACCAAGTAACAAAACTGAGTATTAGATTTACACGATGTACGTCACTTGGTTTGCTGCTATAGACTTTATGCCACTGACTTTGATCAAATGCATAAACATAACCTGGCAACAACGGTATAGGTTTATGATTTTCAAGTTCAAACAAGTATGACGAATCTCCATGTAATGGAACAATTACACGTAAAACTTCGTGCGGGTATTCATCTTTATGCCAACCCGACGTTTTAGATATCTGTTGACTTTGACTATCCGCGCCATTTATGCAGCCTATTTTACATCTTACTAACGAAAATTGACTTAAGTTCTGCAGTAGATCGGGTATAATAGGTTTATCGTATAGTAAACTATCTTGATAATCGTCTCGATTCTCATGGTTTCCACACAACTGTTTAGTTAAAGGTTGAATGGGACAACTGTTACTATAATGTAAACCGGTTCCATAGTACCAGGGCATGTTTGGCCACTCGTGTTTAGGTGCGATTTGCCAATAGTCTATAATGTCTCTCAGGCACCTTAGATTCTCAAGTTTTCGGAATCTAAACGACTGGTTTGATTTAAAACAGCGGAATTTGTATTTAGATCGTAAAGACCTAAAAATTGTCACCAATAACCGCCTTTACTGTTACTGCTTGGTGCTCTGCAACTCCAATAGCGTGCAGTTTTTGGATCTTTAGCTGTCGAACAATGGTGTCGTGCAGCAAAACTCTTACGTCGACCTTTACTACTTTTTCTTATACGCAATTTGCTACCATGCGGACTGCCAAATTCTACTTTTTTAGCAATAACTTGACCGTCTTTATTTTTACGTCCGCTATTAACATATACTTTGTGACGCTTTGTATCACCTTTCATAACCTTACGTAATGGTACGATTCTTCCAGCATATACAGCCTCCTCTATGATATCACCTGAATCTTCTATCCAGCTGTAACGTAGGAAAAAATGATCGGGATTGTCATATTGTTCATCTAACACTGTACTAGATTCATTTAAAGTGTTATAAAATACGTCCTGCCACCCATCTATCCACGCACTTTCAGCTAAACTGTCTTCTCTATAAGGACATGAGTCTAATTCTAACTTTTGTTGAAAGGCTAATTTACCTTCATTACGGATTTGTTCTATATCAATATCATTGTATCTCATACTGGTATTTATTTAGATTGCTTAATTGTATAAATATACAAAACAAAATAGGCAGACTAATGAGAGCCAAAGAATTATTTGAAAAACAAAAAGGGGCCGATCTTCCTATAAGTTCTAGAGAATCTATGCCGCCGTCTATGGTTGTACCTGATTTAGATCCAAATTATGAATATTACAGATTGTTGGTCGCACTTGCAGGTCTTCCAGATAATGATGATATACCTCTGAATAGTGTTTTAAAAGATAAACCTCTCATCATTCCATATTCAAAAATTGAGCATCAACAGGTATTGCGAATGCTGGCTAAAATGGGAAAAAATCCAGTACCTCTTACGAAAGCTCCGAGTATAGAAACAGACGATGTACATAAAATTAGTCCTGTACGCACTTTTAAGGATTATGGAGTATGAAAATAAGTGAACTTTTAGAAGGTTATAAAACACCACCTTTACGCAGTGATATAAAAGATACCTTACCACCTACACTAACTATTGCTGATCTACCAAACAGCAACGGTTATGATCAGTATCGCTACCTTTTAAATATGGCTGCTGCAAAAGCTGTTGAACGCGGTGAAGTACAAATAGATCAAGAAAGTTCCTTTAATCAGTCAATTACAGTAGTATGTTATGCACCTGAAGAAATTGATATTGTTAAAAAAACAGATGCAATAATGGGCGTCCGTCATCAAGTTATGGTAGCCTCTGCAAGTCAAGAACCAAAATGGGTAAATTCTAAAAGTACAGTTCGAACTTTCAAAGATTTAGACTGATATTTCAAAATTTGTCTTGATTTTCAGTACATGTTGTGCTAAAAGTACAAAAGTACGATTCTAAGGAGCGAAAACATGGGTGGTAATGTCTTTGAGGGCAGGACTACTTGCATCAAACAAGAGAATATAATCCCAACTCTTGATTCTTACTTTTCTGAACTTAGACGTATTTTTCCTAATAGATCAACAATTTTCAATGTTGATTATTTCCAACCAGTTGGTTCAGTTGGTAAAAAAGCCGAGTCAGGCGATATTGATCTTGCAATAGATACAACTTCTATTCTTGATGCAGGCATGAGCACGTCTTCTATTGCCGAATGGGGTATAAATCCGTTAGATGTTGATGCCGAATATGTGATTTTAGAAAAACGTGCAAGGACATCAAGTCCGTCACAACTTAAGATGAAAGCGTTCCTAAAGACCCTTGCATCTTATGCCAATGATCATTCAACTACGTTACTTTTCAACCAAAAAAAGACAACAGACGGCAATTTATTCAGCTGTTATCCGCAAATTGACCAACATGGTAATACTCTTGGTGTAGAGGTACAAATCGACTGGATGATTGGCAACATTAAATGGTTAAAATTCTCCTATTATTCTGCCCTAATACCACCGGGGTCTAATGTAAAAGGTCTGCATCGTACCCAGCTGATGCTGTCTGCCTTTCAGGTAGCTAATCTTTCATTCAACCATGTTAGTGGAATAAAAGATAAGGAAACCGGTGAGGTTTTAGCCACCGATCCTGAACTGGCCTTAAAAATCCTTAGCTACCGTTTGGGAGTAGATCTCACACAAGATGATGCTGAAAATTATTATACACTACACAGCATACTAAAGAATGGGCTGAGCCACAATGATTATCAAAAGTTGCTTGACATCTATTTCAAAATATTAGATTCAACACGCGCAGATATTCCAGACGATCTGCAGACATATTGGCTATCCAGACGTCATGTGCTTGACCTAAGCGGTAAGTTTCTACCAGAGGACTCTAAATTAAAGGGATTGTTATAATGTCAGGTGTTGCTGGCGCTGATAGGATAAAATCAAGACGAGATTTTTGCCAGTTTGTTAGCAGTTTTAGTGGCCTAATAGAACGATTTCCTGGATTTGTCAGCCTGCGTACGTCTGGCAGCTTCAATTCAGATATCTTAAAGCAGGATTTTGGCGATATAGATTTGGTTGTGCATATCAACACAAAAAAATCAAAACCTGCTGTAAAGAAAGACTTACAAGCGTTTTTTGAGCAACAGCCTTTAAGCGTTATCGTGCTTTTTTCGTCTGCAAAATATGTGGGTAAGCGTACCTATAATAGCGGAGAAATAGTAACCGTGCGATACTTTGACTCTATGCTTGGATATAGCGTTCAAATTGACAATATCATTGCATTAGATGCAAATGAAGCTGATTTTAAACAACAGTTTTTAGATTTTCCAGCAACAAAACAAGGGCTAATCTTAGGATTGGTTAAAATCTCCACTGTTGAAACCGAGCCAGACAAACTGTTTGATAGACTTGGCATTGATATCGCAGTATTAGATCCTGGGGGACTTATACATGTTGAAGCCCCGTTTGGAAGTGACTATGATCAAGAATATGAGTTCAATCTCAGTAGCAGTGAATTGCAATTGAGAAAAGTAACATATGTACATAGTTCATATACACAAGCATATAGAACCGTGATCTGGCGGTCACAACGCATACAGGATTTAGCTACATTGCTATATCAATATGACCTAAATGCAGATTTTGACACACTTTTGCTGCAAGCAAAAAATAAGGTTCATAATGCGCGCAGTTTTAAGCGTATTCCTGGTGTGTTTACTAGCATGATCAGTGTTAAATCAGGTGAGGTTGGCACCAAAAAAGGTGATGAAAAGACATTTGCTATTAAAAAGGTGCAGGCAACGTTTGGGGAGTTTGTATAAATGCAATCAAAAACGGTAGTCATCTATCCAGGAAGATTCCAACCATTCCATCGTGGACATGCTGCAATTTATGAGCTAATGGGCATGTGTTTTCCCTACGCAGATCGTTGGATCGCTACCAGCGGAAAAGTTGGACCGGATAGTCCTTTTAATTTTGAGGAACGTAAATCACTAGCACAATTATCTGGAATACCCGGTAATCGTGTCGCAGAAGTAAAAAATCCATATATTGCCAGCGAGATATTAGCAAACTACGATCCAAAAAACGACCGTGTGATCTTTGTCATAAGTGAAAAGGATGCGGATCGATTAAAGTTTGGTAATAGAAAAGATGGATCGCCGACATATCTGCAGGAATGGAAACAAAACGTGGAAATGAAGCCGTTTGATACCAAAAATGGTCATGCATATGTGACTATAATGCCGGTTGTGCCATTTGAAGTTGCAGGTGTTATCGTATCAAGTGCAAGTGAAATACGCGGAATGCTAACGGATGAGTCAGAAAAACAGCGGGTGATTGCTAATTTGTATGGCAATAATGCTGACAAAGCTGCAAGCATTATTGCCAAACACTTTTAGCTCAAGCCTGCCGAACAAAATAATGTATTCGATTATTGGTCTTGCCAAAGAAATCTTGGCAACAGCGAATTACTTCATCGTTGTCAAATGGCTTGCAACTGAATACATCCAAATAAAAAGCAGTACCACAGTTGCCATCATCTTCAACATAATGACAGCAGATATTTGACGTTTCGATAAGTTGTACTAGAGTAATTCCTGCTTTATTTCCACTACCAAACCGTACAACCTGCGGGTCTCCGTATGCAACCATATCTATACGTCTAACAAGTTCTTTGCTAAATTTTGTAACCGTGTCTATGCTACTAATAGCTTCTAAATTTGGTCCTGCTGCATCTATAGCTAAATGATACCCCCAGAATTGATCCATCTTTGTTCCTTTCTAAACCAAATAAACCATATTTATTAGATATGGTAAATAGAAAAATAAATAACCAATAATATTTGTGATTGAAGCGCCATGAAATTACATGATTTTTATAATATGAATTTTGAATCTTTAGATAAGTCTAAGGAATTTTCTATAGAAGAAGAACAATATAAACACTATCCTGGTAAGTCATCAGGTGCTTTGAAACGCTGGATTTCAAACCATTATCATTCAAAACCAAGTTGCAAAACAGCAGCTAGAGTAAAAAATGATCCAGATGCAAACAATTTTTATAAAAAGCGTGCTAGTTGGTATCAAAATATTCACTGCAAAGGTATGAGGCAAGTTATGAAGGAATACGAAGAATACCTTGAATTGCCAGATGAGGTTACACATTTTATAGAAAAGCTTCAACCATCAGACATTGGTAGTCAACAAATTGGTGAATTTAAAATTTGGTATGAAGGCTTTGGTGCAAATTCTGCAAGATTTGAACAGCAACATGAAATGTCGCATGAAAATGGTGATTTTGACCAAGTATATGATAACATACTGCAAGAGTTTTCTAACAATGAACAAGGAGCAGATCCATTAACAACAGGCTTAGCTGGAACTGATGAGCAACCAGTTATGTATGCAGTTTTTAAGTCAGCTGTTGAAGAAAACGAAATTGACCAACAAATAAACGAAGCTCTAAATCGTATATCATTTTTAAATACCAAATTTTAAGGTCTTGACATCTAAACGGTATAACAGTATACGTATTGTATATCTATGAGGCCTAAGTGACAGTTCTTAATATATTTGATATCGATGATACTTTGTTTCAAACCAAAGCTCAGCCAAAAATTAAAACAGAAACTGGCGTAATTAAATCCTTAAATGCTGGCGAGTTTATAGATTATAAACTCAAGCCTGGAGAATCGTTTGATTTTTCAGAATATACTGATTCAAAACTTTTTTACGATACAAGCATACCAAATCAGGATATTTGGCAAATCGCGCAATCTGCAATACTAGAATCTCTAGAAAATAGCTTATCAAGAACTGTAATTGTTACCGCACGTAGCGACCTCGATGACAAAGATATTTTCTTAGAAACATTTACCAAACACGGAATGGCTATTGAAAATGTGCATGTTTTTAGAGCAGGAAACTTACAAAATGGTTCTACACCGGAACGTAAAAAAATAATAATTCGCAATTTATTGGTGAACCAACAGTATACCACCGTATCGTTGTATGATGATCAAATTGATAATCTTACTGCGTTTCTTTCATTAAAAAATGAATTTCAATCTATTTCTTTTTATGCATTTTTGGTTGAAAATGGATCAGTAGTATCTACTATTATTGCATAAATTTTTCACTCGTATTATAACGAAATATGAGTGAAAAACTACCTATATTAATTGCACACAGAGGGCTTGTAGATGGGCCTGATAAAGACAAAGAAAACAGTATTTCTGCAATTTTAGCCGCGCGACATCAAGGTTTTGATGTTGAAATTGATTTATGGTATCAAAATTATTGTTGGTACCTTGGGCATGACAAACCTAAAGAACAAATACCACAAGAATGGCTACTATCATGGGATAATTATGATGGCAGGCATCATATGTGGATTCATGCTAAAAGCATTTCAACTCTATATCAATTAAGACGTATCTGGGCCGGTCACGTGTTCTTTCACGAAAACGATCCCTGTGTTTTAACTAGCTCTGGCTATATTTGGACATTTCCTGGTAAAGAATTAACACCTGGCAGTATTTGTGTTATGCCAGAAGTTGCGGGTGTTCTTGGGGATGTAAAAAATCTAAATGTAGCGGGTTACTGTAGTGACTATGTTCGCAACATAAGAGAAACTCTAAACAGTTGAAGTTAAAATTCCAATAAATACACTATCATTTATTGGAATTTTTTTTATGCAAACTATTATTATTGCAGGTGTACTTAATCAACCTTTTGGTAGTTGGCCCGTTGCCAGCCAAAGCACCGACGGTGTAATTTGGACAACAAACAGTATACCATTTCAGACAAATGATTTCTGTACGTCAATTGCTACGGACGGTACCACGGCTGCTGTATCTAATCAACGTGGCTGGGTATCAACGTCAACTGATATGCTTAATTGGTCAATAAATGAAATTAATGACGGTTTTGGAACTACCTGCATAAATCAATCCAACGACCCTAATAGTAATGCCCACTGGCTGGCAGTTGGTAGTTATAACTATATTAATGGATACGGTCCCTATCCGCCTAAGACACAAGTAGCTCAAATTTATAGAGCAAATCAAGCTACAGGTTTGTGGCAAATGGTATTTACACACCCTAACAATAATAGTATTTTTTATTCAGTATCTTATTTTTCAAACGCTGTGATTAATCAGGCAGAAGATGCAGATGTATGGATAGCACTTGGTTCAAATGGGATAGGATCTGGTATCTTTTATTATAGTCTTGATTATGGAATTTCATGGGTTCAAGGAGTTACTCCTGCTGGTATTGGTACGCTGTTTTCAGTAAACATATATCAAATTGACGGAGTCAATTTATGGATTTGGGCAACAAATAACAAACTATATACAAGCACAGAATTGAATACTAGTTTTTGGAATGAGGTTTTCAGCTCGTCGTCTGGGCCAATTGTTCAAATTGTTGTAGAAAATCAGAATAACATCATGGCAATTAATACTATAAATTCTGTCTATTTTACAATAGACGGTCTTGAATATCAAACATTCTCTGTACCGGGTTATGTTTTTAACAGCTTGCAAGTTCTTCCTTTACAAGGTTCATATAGATGGCTGGCATTTGCTCGAAGCATACTAACTCAGTATACTATGTGGTATACTGATAATTTTAAATCTTGGACACCGTTGAATAATACAATTGAAGTTCAAGGTTCGGCAATCAACGTTTAATTGACACTCAACTACTAAAACTGACATGCTAATTTATCAATAAAGGAGTAATTACATGTCAATTGGTTCATTATCAAGTGGGGATAAGGCTAGACTACAGAGTCTAATTAACGAAGGTGTACAGGTTTTGCACGATGTTGCTGCCCTCAAAGAAGGCCTCAAAGAAACCATAGAAACTGTTGCCGACGAGCTTGATATTAAAAAAACGGTATTAAACAAGGCTGTAACAATAGCTTTCAAAAATAGCCAAAACAAAGATAAACTTACCGAAAGCCGCGAGGAATTAGATGAAGTTGAGCAGGTTCTTATGGCGGCAGGTAGAGCATAATCAGTTAATCTAGGATAAAAATATGACAGAATGGATTTTCATAACAGGAGGCAGTGGCTATATTGGTAGTCACGTAGCAGCGCAATTAAAAGAACAAACTGATTATTCAGTTATGATTATTGATAGGCGTGCTAAATTTCTTCCTCATACAACTAGATTTTGTGATTTAGTTGCCGACGAAGATTTTGTCAGCCCGGTTGTAAAAAATGCAATTAGAGATTACAAGCCTAAGGCTATAATACATCTAGCTGCAAACAGCACAGTGGGTCCTAGCATGACAAATCCATCTGCTACATGGGACAACAATGTAATCAAAACGCTCGATTTACTCGAATGTTGTTATGCAAACAACATTAACAACATTGTTTTTGCTAGTTCTAGTGGAGTCTACGCAGATCAAGATTATGCAGTAGACGAAACAAGTCCGCTGTTACCATATAGTCCTTATGTTACTACTAAAATGGTAGGAGAAATGATGTTAAAAGACTGGTATGGTGCTCACGGATTAAGAAGCATTAGTTTTAGATTTTTTAATGTAGCAGGAAGCCATAAAAACTACAACTTAGGTGAATTAAACGGCAGTTCGCATCTGTTAGCTAAAATTATGGAATCTCTAGTACACGGAACTGATTTTACTGTTTTTGGTAGAGATTGGGAAACAGCTGACAAAACTGCTATAAGAGATTACACACACGTAATGGATATTGCTGATGCCTGTGTAAAAGCAGTAAATTGGCTACCAAATAATCCAGGTGCTCACATTATTAATTTAGGCGGCGGAACCGGGCATTCTGTACAACAGGTTATAGACACAACTGAGAGCTTACTTAGCAAAGAGTTGCCATACCGTTACGGACCTCGTCGCGATGGAGATTCTGTTAAAAGATTTTCTAATAATCAAAAGGCATTTGATATTCTTGGATGGAGACCGCAGTTTTCGTTAACTGACATGATTTTAGACAGTTACAAATGGTATAACAGTCAAATGTATCAAACTCTTACACAATCTCATGTTAGATACGAATAAATCTTGTTGCCTTTTTGTTTTTCAACAACAATAGATAAAGAATAATAAGGAATACTATGTATATTGATGCATATTTAGAACGTGAAAAGAATCAAATTCTAGTTGTTGAACGAGATAAACAAGGACGCAGGGTTTATAACACATATAATACAAAATATGTAATCTATTGGCCTGGACAGCGAGGCAAGTATCCAAATATTTACGGTAAACTGTGCGAAAAATTTGTCACAAACAAGATAAAAGAATTCAATAGAGAAACCAGTTTATTACCTCGTTTATCACTGCATGAAACAGATATTAATCCAATTTTTAGATGTCTCTATGACAATTACAAAGCTGCATCAACACCAAAATTACATGTTGGATTTTTTGATATTGAAGTGGATTTTGATCCACTAAGAGGATTTTCAAGTCCTGCCGATGCATTCTCACCTATAACTGCTATTTCAGTTTACCTTTCGTGGCTTGAACGTAATTTTACAATGGTTATTAAGCCCAAAGGTCTTGATACAGAAACTGCTCAAAATATCACTAATAAATTTGAAGATACAATACTTTGTGAAAACGAAAAAGAGCTTCTTGAAATTTTTCTTGGATTAATCGAAGATGTAGATATTCTAAGCGGTTGGAATTCAGAAGGATTTGACATACCGTACATTTACAATCGTATTGTGCAAACATTAGGAAAAGACGAAACACGTCGTTTATGTTTGTGGAATAAATTTCCAAAAAGACGAGAATATGAAGCATATGGTCGTACAACTATAACATATGATCTAGTTGGTAGAATTCATATGGATTATCTCCAATTGTATCGCAAGCACACCTATCATGAAATGCACAGTTATAGATTGGACTTTGTGGGCGAATATGATGTAGGCGACAAAAAAATTCATTATGAAGGAAGTCTTGATAAGTTATATAACGAAGATTTTGAAAAATTCATTGAATATAACAGACAAGACGTTATGCTTCTTGTTAAGATTGATGCCAAAAATAAATTCATTGATTTAAGTAACAACCTAGCACATGAAAATTGTGTATTATTAGGGACTACGCTTGGAGCTGTAGGTTTAATTGACCAAGCAATTGTTAACGAAGCCTGGGATTTAGGCTTCGTTGTTCCAAATCGCAAAAGGGACAATTCCCCAGTTCGTGATAATGATATTGACGATGAAGACAGTGAAGACAACATATCTGGGGTTGTCGGTGCGTATGTCGCAGACCCTAAAGAAGGCATGCATGAGTGGATCGGCGGAGTTGATATAAACAGTCTATATCCTTCTGCTATTAGAGCACTGAATATGAGTCCAGAAACTGTGGTTGGACATATTAGACCAGAAAGTACTGACAAACTAATTGCAAAACGTATTAAAGTAGAAAAGAAAAGTTTTGCAGATGCGTGGGGCGGTATGTTTGGCACTCTTGAATACAATCAAGTAATCAATAAAGAATTAACACCTATTACAGTTGATTTTGAAGATGGGTCTACATCAACAGTTTCTGCAGTAGAACTTTTTGATCTTGTATTTCAGAGTGGGAAAAAATTTACATTATCTGCAAATGGTACCATTTTTAGTTATGATAAACCAGGAATAATTCCTGGGCTATTAGCACGTTGGTATGCAGAGCGTAAAGAGCTACAATCAGAAATGCGCAAATATGCTAAAATGGCGGATGAAGAAACTGATACAGAGAAGAAGAAAGAATACAAAACACTAGCTGAATTTTATGATCAACGACAACTGATCAAAAAGATTTTGCTAAACAGTTTATATGGCGCTATTGGAAATCCTGGCAGCAGATTTTATGATCCTCGTGTGGCGCAAAGTACAACATTAAGTGGCCGTTGTATTGTGAAACATATGGCATCGAAAATTAATGAAATTATTGCAGGTGACTATAATCACCTTGGAATTTCAGTAATTTATGGTGACAGTGTTACTGGAGATACATTAATCAAGACAGACTCCGGAGAAATAACTATTGAGCAACTTTACAACGAATGTTTTGAACACTGTATCTCTAACGGTAAAGAATATGGATTATGGTCGCAAGCAAAGGTGGTTGGATTTAATTCGTATGAAATGGTACCGTTAGTTAATCCAATCGAGTACGTAATGAGACACAAGACTAAAAAGAAATTATATCGTATTACTACTGAAAACGGCAAACAGGTAACAGTGACCGAAGATCACAGTCTTATGGTTGATAGGGATGGATATCTTGTTGAAGTTAAACCAACTGAAATATTAGAAGGCGACAACATCATTACATTTGTAGTATAATAGATAAATAGGCATATGGGGACAGGAGTATCAGCATATGCCAAAATGTCTTGAATGCGGATTTGAATCATCTAGACTACAATGGACTCATTTTAAGTATAACTGTACAGGAAGATTTAAAAACGGTGAAGAATACATGAATGCATATCCATTTGCTAAAGTGGTTGATGACGAACTAGCCAAACGTACGGCTGTAACATTAGTTACATTGATTAACAAATACGGCGAGAAAGACGGAAGAATTAAGTGGGAAGCATATAAACAGAAACAAGCAAAATCTAACACCTTTGAATATAAACAAGAAAAGTATGGATGGACTGCTGATGAATTTGATCAGTATAATGTGTCGAGAGCAATTACTGTAGAAAACATGGTAAAAAAGCATGGGGTTGAAGATGGATTACGTAAATGGGAAGAATATTGCGACCGTCAAAAATTTACAAAAAGCAAAGAATATATTGTTAACACATATGGATTACAATATTGGAATGATCTGTGTCAAAAAAAGAGTGCACCACACAAAGCGGAATTAGTAGCAATTAAGTATGACATCACTATTGATGAGGCAGTCGCTAAAATCGCTGCTAGATACCGATCATCATATTCAAGTACTCTAGAATTAGAATTTGTAAAAGAATTAGAGAAAACTTTAGGTAAACTTGATAACACAAACCTGACGTCACCTTTTGGTAAATGGAATCATATAAAAAATTCATATGTAGTATATGATATAAAACACAATGATTGTATAATAGAATTTAATGGAGATTATTGGCATGCAAATCCAAAAATTTACAGCGCCACTGACCAAATCAGAGGCACGGTTGCTAGCGACATTTGGGAAAAAGATAGAATTAAGCTTGATATAGCGCATGCCGCAGGATTTAGAACATTTGTGGTATGGGAATCAGATTATCTAACAAATAAAGAAATGATTATTAAGGAAATAGTAGAATGGATGCAGACTACACCAAAGTAAAATCAATTGAATGTCTCGGAGAGATAGATGAATATGTTTACGATATTTCTATAAAGAATGGTGATCCTTTCTTTTTTGGTAATGATATACTTTTACATAACACCGATTCCGCCTACTTTTCAGCTTATCCAGTAATGAAGGATTTGCCTGAATTTAAAGATTTTGACTGGTCAAAAGAAAATGTAACTGATTTGTACGATAAGATAGCAGACATAACTAATGCTAGTTTTTCAGAATTTATGAATAAAGCATTTAATTGTCCTCCGCAAAATGGATCTATTATTAAGGCAGCTAGAGAACTATGTGCAATTCAAGGTCTGTTTATTACAAAAAAACGCTATGCAGTTTTGATTTATGACAAAGAAGGCAAAAGAAAAGATATCAACGGCAAAAAAGGTGAGATCAAGGCTATGGGTCTTGATCTTAAACGCAGCGATACACCAAAGATTGTTCAAGATTTTTTAAGTGATTTGTTAATTGATGTACTTACTGGCAGTAAAGAATCTGAAATTCAAAATAAAATTTTAGAATTCCGTAAAGAATTCCGCAGTTGGCCTGCATGGCTTAAAGGTTCGCCAAAAAGAGCAAACAAGATAACGTATTATGAAGGAATAATAAATGCTCGACAAAAACCAGACTTAAAGACCAGTGCGCCTAAAAAATCAATCCCAGGACATGTTCTAGCAAGTATCAATTGGAATAGATTGAAAAAGATATACAACGATAACTATAGTATGCCTATACAAGATGGGTTCAAAGTTATTGTTTGCAAATTAAAATCTAATCCAAGCGGATTGACTAGCGTTGCATATCCTGTTGATGAAATGACACTACCTCAATGGTTCAAAGAATTACCATTTGATGATGATGCAATGGAAGCTGCAATTATAGACAAAAAGGTTCAGAATCTCTTAGGAGTTCTTAAATGGGATTTAGAATCAAACAAAGATAATAACACATTTAATGAACTATTTTCATTTTAGAAAGGACCAAAATGCAAAAAATAACTGCAAAAAATATTTTGATATATGAACCACAAGAACTAAAAACACTAATTGACGCACTCAATGCTGCACCTTCATACTTATCAAAGCGATTCATTTTAAAACATTTGTGCGGATGGACAGATGAAATGATTCAAGAAAATATGAGAATGTTCGAAGAAGAACAACAACAAATAAAGATCGGAGCAAAAACATGGCGCTAAAAGACTACGTTAAAGACATCACCACGTATGTAATACCAAATGGTTTTTTTGATAGAATTAAGATTACAGCTTCTAAAAAAGAAATTTTAGTTGAAGCTATGGAAAAAGAAAAAGAAGTGATTCTGAAGGCTAAATTTTCTAAACCATTAGATGAGCTTGACGGCGAATTTGGTCTAAGTAATCTTTCTTTGCTGCAAACTATTACAAGTGATCCAGAGTTCAGTTCAAACGACAGTGTTATGACTGTAACTTATGAAAATAGGAATGCAGAAAAAGTTCCATCTGAACTAGCATATGTAAACAAAAGCAAGAGTTATATAAATTACAGGTTTATGAGTAAACAACTAGTGCCTGATCAACCAAAATGGATCGAACCTAAATGGGATGTAGTTATTACTCCAAGTAAAAGCAACATACAACAGTTAGCATGGGCAGCAAATGGTTTATCTACTTATGAACAATATTTTAGTCCGCAAATTGTTGATGGCGATTTGAAATTTTTTATTGGTGAAGACGGTGCAGCCACGCAACGAGGCGGCGTTGTTTTTGCATCAGATCGTACAGAAACTTTTGAAAGTCCGTATAAATGGAAAATTTCACAGGTTTTAGGTATTTTAAAGATGGCTGACACATGTGATTGCGAAATGGCATTTTCATTAAAAGGTGCTATACAAATTACACTAAACACTGGGGTTGGAAGCTATAGGTACATCTTTCCAGCGAAGGTACGTTAACAGAGCTAATAGCCCGGACAACTTCCGGGCTATTTTTTTGTTTGATAAATATTACTGTATGAAATTAAAAAAACACTATCGCACCATCGTAATAAGCGATTTACACATGGGCAGCAAAGGTTGTAAAGCAGCACTGCTAAATGATTTCCTACGTAATCATACCTCAGACTATCTATATCTAAATGGGGATATTTTTGATTGCTGGAAGATACAGCAAAATAAATGGTATTTCAATCGGCCACAAAGCAAGGTCCTGCGTAGGTTGCTTAAAATAAGCCTATCTAAAACACAGGTTGTTTATGTACTAGGCAACCACGACGATTTTTTCCGTAATTTCATACCATATAACGTTAATCTTGGCAAAATACTTGTTGTAAATGAGCATACCCATATTGGAGCTAATGGACAAAAATTCTTGGTAACCCACGGCGACATGTTTGATACCGTAACCCGAGTACATAGATGGGTCAGTTTTCTTGGTGACAAGGCCTATGACTGGTTATTGCGCATGAATGGCGCGGTCAACGCCTGCCGTAGATTGATCGGTTTGCGGTACTGGAGCTTGAGTCAATATCTTAAAACCAAAGTAAAAAAGGCCGTCAACTTCATTTATGATTTTGAAGAAACTTTGGCCAGATATGCCAAATCTAAAAATTACGAAGGCGTTATCTGCGGACATATACATGTGGCAGAGATAAAAGATCTCCATGGTATAACCTATCTCAACAGCGGTGACTGGGTTGAATCTTGTACAGCACTGGTTGAGGATGATACTGGCTGCTGGTCCATAATACACTGGCATAAGACAGATAACGAACTTCGCAATCTAACCAATACCATCAAATGAAAATATGCTTAGTTACGGATACGTGGAACAATGTAAACGGCGTTGTAACCACCCTCAACGCCACGGTTCATGAGCTTGAACAACGGGGCCATACAGTAAAAATATTACATCCAGGGCTTTTTAAAACATTTTCAATGCCCAGCTATCCTGAAATAAAATTGAGCTGGAATCTTTGGAATCTTGGTTCCATGATTGAGCAGTTTGATCCCGACGCAATACACATTGCCACAGAAGGTCCTCTTGGCTGCGCAGCTCGGTGGTATTGTAAGGTTAGAAAACGACAGATACTACACAATACCAGTTACCACACCAAATTTCCTGAATATCTGAAAATACATCATGGGATACCATTGTGGATAGGATATCGGTTTATGCGATTATTCCACAAGTTTAGTTCCAGGGTGTTGGTCACAACTCCGACGGTTAAAAATGAACTAACCGGCCGTGGATTGACAAATTTAGTGGTGTGGAATAGAGGTGTTGACCATGCTGTTTTCAATTCCGTCGGTCGTTGCAAAACTTTAGCCAGCAAGCCGGTGTTGTTATGTGTTAGCCGTGCAAGTTATGAAAAAGGACTGGATGAGTTTTGCTCTTTGCAAACTGTTGGTACAAAAATACTTGTCGGTGATGGTCCGTATCTAGAAGATCTAAAACAGAAATATCCAGATGTGATTTTCACAGGCTATAAAACTGGGAAAAATTTGCAGCATTACTATGCAAATGCGGATGTTTTTGTTTTTCCTAGCAAAAGTGACACATTTGGAGTAGTTATGTTAGAAGCAATTGCATGCGGAACACCTGTAGCAGCGTATCCAGTTACTGGGCCCATTGATGTCTTAACACCCGGTGTTAATGGGGCAATGGATACTGATCTCTACGTTGCAATTGAATCTGCACTGAAACTAGATAGAACCGTAGTTGAAAACAGCAGCCAGTGTTTCACTTGGGCTGCGTGCACCGATGTTTTTGAACGAAACTTGGTTAAAATAAAGAACCAGCAAACAAGTTGATTAACCGCTTGCAGTTGATTATCATCACTAGTAACAGTGGAGAAAGACAACATGACAATAGAAATAACAGAACCATCCAGCAGAATGATATATGTGACCTTCCAAAAGGAAGGGATACACAAGTATCCTGCCGCAGCAACTGATCCTGCCCTGGCTGAGGAGACCGACTATGAATAAGAAAACATTTGTCTATTGCACATTCCAGAAAGAGGCTTATCACAAGTTCCCAGGGGCCGATACAAATCCCAAATATGCAACTGGCGATGAGTATGATGTAAGCCATCTTGGATTTAGGCATATGCACTACTTCAATTTTAAGGTGTGGGTTCAAGTGACCCACGAAAATCGTCAAATTGAGTTCATACAAATGCGGAGATGGATCGAGAATCTTTACTCAAAAGGTATCCTTGAGCTTGATAATCAAAGTTGCGAGATGATGAGTGATGCCTTGTATGAAAAACTTATCGATCGCTATCCTGGCATGGAGATTAAAATAGATATTAGCGAGGAAGGCATTAACGGTTCGTATACCGAATATCAACCCTGATATTGTGTTTTGAAAGCCAACTAGGGTTGTATAAGTTGTTGGCTTTTGATCCACCATACGTTGTAAATAAGAACAACGCAGTATCGACTCTGCCTCCTGTAAACACCTTCAGACCGTCTTTATAAATCTCATAAATCTTGCTATTTTTCTTTCCAGATTTACTCCTTGCATCTTTCAATCTACAAACTGTTTCGCTATCATACAGCTCTTCGTATGTTTTTCCTTTCATTTTCTTGCTGGGATTATTTTGTTTTAGTTGTGTTGATCTTTTTAATTTGATTTGGTTGGATTTCTCTATGCCATATATCTCTTCATAAGATTTACCGGCGTTTTTGTTTGGTGTTGACTTTCCTTTTAACATACTACCTTGATGAAATCCGGTGGGAGGTAATTCACTAGGTTGTAGTCTTATATTAGAAATGCCGTTTGTATATACAATCCAACCTCTATTATTAGTATTAGCATTAAATGATTCAATTATATTGTTGATATGCTTTGAAGATTTTTTCTTGCCTTTTAGAGCTGCTGAAACTTTTTGTCCGTGTCCTTTTGGTTTTTTGGGTCCCTTTAGTTCTCCAAGACCTAAAGATACTATTACTTTCGCAAATGCAGTCTCCATCCATTTATATTGGTTAAAAGAATATACATACACAAGCTTCCTTCCAAGCAATGGGTGTTGTCTTGAATCAAACGTAACTCCATAGCTGTTATTCAACCATTTTGGATTATCTATAACTTTCATCCGGCGTAGAACTTTATCTTCCCACATTCTCGCATCTTTACCTGATTTAAATATTTTTCGAACTTTGTAATCAAATGAATCCTTACCCAATAATTCTATTCTTTTGGCTATCTGCACAGAGCTTGTAAAATACTTGACCCATAATTCAGACGGATGGCATCCACGGGCGTACCTTACGCCATAGTATACTTCTCCAGTTGGTATGCATTTGATCAAATATGTATATGGGGTTGTCATCACATTCTCTTGGTTATGTCCATCGTCATATATTTATCTTGACAATACCATTAATTTCTTCACATCATAGTATGATACAGTAAGATTTATAAAATTAAAACAAAATTTAATGTCGACACACAACTAGTTGAATAACAAAGGTATAAGTGTCAACTGCACCGATTGTGCAGTTGAGCTAATGCTATTAGCGAAGATGGCAAAAACTGTGTAACATTAGAATAAACAAAGGATACGTAATGAAGAACACTAAATTTGATCCAGTAACTGGTGAACTAGAATATACCCATAATGGTTATATTTTCCGTCTTACATCAGAAGCCGTCATTGACGCTCTCAATTATCAAGGAATTGACATATTACATCACGTGTCAACGATAGTAGATAGCTTCGCTCCTGGTAATGGCGAAAGAATACGTGTAACCATACACCGAGACTTAGCAGATGATATTAGTTGGATAGAACACACTATACGAGTATCAAAGGTGCAACAATGAGAAAACTATTCTATATGGGATTAGAAAGTTATTCAAGCCGTTACACATATCAGTTAACCGAGTGGTCAAAAAGGGTGTTTGATCGCAGAGGAATTGATTACGTGATAGTGCCTGGCAGCACACTTGACAGTTCAGAAGCTATTGTAGTTGGTCAAGTATTAGATGCACATGGACGCAGTTACTTTGGTATGAGCCAAATGATGAATTTGGTAAAAATGATGAGAGACGGCGCAGTTACTAGCGACGATGTTATATTTTTTGAAGATATGTTTCAACCTGGTATAGAAAGCCTTCCTTACATACTGGATCAAATTCCGCAAAATTTACGTCCAAAGATATTTGTACGGTGCTTGGCTCAAACAATCGACCCTGATGATTTTGTTCATGTATGGGGTATGAGTAAATGGATGAGCTTATATGAACAGATGTGTAACGAATTTGTTACAGGTATATTAGCTACTAATGAAGAAATGGTAGCACATATGAAAATTGCCAACTGGTCTGCGCCAATATATAACATTTCTGGATTAAGTTTTGGTAAAGATGAAGTACAAGAACGTGTAAGTAATAATATTCAACCATTTGAAAATCGAAAAATGCGTGTTGGATTTGCGGCTAGATTTGATCAAGAAAAACAACCAGATTTCTTTATGGATCTTATTGAACAAGTACATCGTGAACGACCAAATGTAATTTTCAGTGTTTTTTCTGGCGGATCTCTACGTAGTAACGATAAAAAATACCTAGACAGAGCTAGACAATTACAACAAGCTGGGCAGCTTGAGATTTTAGAAAATCTCAGTAAAAATGAATATTATGCACTGCTAAATGACACAAGAGTATTGTTTAATTGTGCATTGCAAGATTGGGTGAGCAATACCGTAAGTGAAGCAGATGCACTTGGAGCTAATGTGCTATACCCGGCATACAGAAGTTTTCCTGAGACATTTGCAAATGATGCAGAAAGATTGTATATTCCTTGGAATATAAATGACGCTATAACCAAGTTATACAAGTTGCTTGAATCTCCTCATCAAAATATAGGCAAAATAAGTACGTGGAATGACGGTACTATTGATAGAATTATTGACATTATAACAGATAATGGTCAAAAATGGTTACGTAGCAATGTTGATTATCGTCAACATACAAGAGAGAACAAATATTAATATGGCAAAGAACAAAAATACAAATGATTATCTTAACCTAACTGCATCTAACAATGACTATGCAGTTTTTTTGCCTAGTATTAGCAGTATCTACGTGAAAATGGTCAGTCGGCAGCTTAAAGGGAAAAGAGATAAATTGCCACCCGGATTACTTAGAGGTTGGGATGATTTAGATTTTCTCAAAACAAATACTGATCTTTTTAGTTACAAATGGGCACTTTACAGCGCCGGTCATGCTCAACTAGATGTTACTAAAACTGATACTGAAGAAAGCTTGGTGCAGAAGCGAGACCGTAAAAACACAGTTATAATTGGAGATAGCGGCGGGTTTCAGGCAGCTACAGGTGTGTTAAAATGGCCATGGAAACCAAAGAAGAACCAAGATGATGTGTCATGGAAAGCAGATCAAGACGCTTTTCGATTGAGTATACTTAGATGGTTAGAGCATACTGCAGACTGGAGTATGACTTTTGATTTTCCACCAGGCGGTATTGACCGTTTTGGATTTGATGAAAAAACTGGAGAAGCTAAACATCCTGGCTTAAAAAGTTACGAAGATTGCTTAAAAGGCAGTATTGAAAATGCACAATTTTTTATAAAGCATCGAAAACTAGGAGACACAAAGTTTCTCAATGTTTTACAAGGAAGAAATCTTGAAGAAGGCGATGAATGGTGGAATATCTGCAAAGATTGGCCTTTTGAAAGCTTTGCGTTTGCAAACATTCAAGGACACAGTATAGCACTAAATCTACGACGTCTTATTATAATGAGAGACAATGGATATTTAGATCGCGGCCAAGATTGGTTGCATTACCTTGGAAATGGCAAAATTAAAGCTGCCTGTAGTCTGACAACTATTCAACGTTCTCTACGTAAACATGTTAATCCAAATGTTACATTAAGTTATGATGCTGCGTCACCGTTTGTTATGACAGCTAAAGGACAATTATATAATACTTACACGATAAATCCTACACAAATGGGTTTTAAAGGTTGCAGTATTCCGGATTCTAAAGAACTAAAAGGCAGTTCAGTAATACTTAAAGATTGGATTATGGAACAAATGCTGAAGCGTAAACAATATTCTAGCGAAGAAAGTACATTTGATAGTTTATTTGAACACAACTTAGTTGAACGTTCTGTTGCTGTTGAAACTGCTATAAGTAGGAAAATAACGCTAGGTGACATTTGTTGCAAAGGTTACGACGATGTTAATGCTAAAGACATTGAGGCAACTAACGAAGCTATACAGCAAGAAATGGGTCTACTTCGTTATGAAAACTTTGAATCTCGTAAAAAGAAATATCCAAGTGCATTAGATGGTTTAAGTTATTTGCTGCTTATGAATCACAATGTTGAATTACATATTCGAGCATGCCAAGAGGCCTGTTACTGGCTAGATCAGCCATTGTATATTGCAAGACAGCATCTACCTAGTGATGTGTTAGAATTCAAAGATTTATGCGAGGACATTTTTATATCTGAAAAACCTATGGGTCTAATCAATAAACATTGGACATTATTAACAAATGGTACAGGTATGAACGCTGATAACGAATTGCGTATTGATATAGGAAAAATATAATGGAACGCATATATTCAAACGGTGTTAAAAAAGACGTAACGTTTTTTATAGGTACAGAAGTTGAGCACACACCTGCATACGGATTAAAGACTCTTTTTGTGGTTGGGTTGTGCGATATTGACCAAATAAATCATCTGGTCCTATCGCACAACTGCGAACATATATATCTTGGTGCTAATCAAAGTTTCAACCCTGGCAATTGGATCAATGGTGATTATGAATTGAGTGATAAATGGAATAATTTTATCAAGCAGGTATTAGATTTAAATTTGCCAACTACACTTGATTTTGATATAAAGCATGTAGAATGGGTAATTGAAGGATGTTACAGCGAAAATGACAATTTTATTCCGCAAATATCTGTAAAAATACCATATCTTGAACAGCTAAGATATAATGCAACTTTAAAAATTGATGACAAAGATTTTGCAGCAAGTAATCCTGGGGTTTGGTGTCATAGTTTGCACAATCTTTTGGATCGCAAATTATTTACACCTTGGCAAAATTATAAGAAGGATCAACCATTATGAATTCATTAACTGACGAATATTTTCAAACGTATAGAGATAAAATTGCTGAATGTGAGCTATTGCGACAGGAAATTCGAAATATTGAGAAAATAATCTATAACAAAAACGACACCGTACGATCGTTGGAAGAAGAAATAAATGCAATGAGACAGCTCATAACCATTATGATTGATAATGACTGGGACCCGGTGGAAGCAAAGTTAAAAACAGAGGCTGTCGATAGAATGCGTAATATGTGGCATTCAATATCCAAATTATAATGCTATATATGGTGCACAAGGCGCTACAGGTGCTACAGGTGTTGCAAGTTCTATAGGAGCCTTAGGTGCTGCTACAACAGGAGTTTTATCCGTAGCAAATACTCTATCTTCGTACGGAATTCCTACTAGTACCAATCTAGCTGGATATAACAACCAACCATAAGGAAACACTGATAGGCAGTAATTTACAATGCAAATATTGCCTTTCAAAAGTTTTGTTTGCATACTTGAAATATGCTAGAGGATGAAATTATGAAAACAAGTGAAAAAATTCGGAATCGAATCAAAGAAAATGGTGGCAAGTTTTTCTGCAATGATAACATATCTCAATATATGGATGAATTAGATTTTGATGCTTTAATAAATGAAGTATCGGAAAAAATGCAAGGTGTGCTTGAAAGTTTAGTTATTGATACTGAGAATGATCATAATACTAAAGACACTGCTCATAGAGTAGCAAAAATGTTTTGTACAGAAATATTTTCTGGTAGATACTTACCGCCACCTAAAATTACCGCCTTTCCAAATGTAACTGAATATGATCAGGTGTATGTAACAGGCCCTATTTCGATACGTAGTACCTGTGCACATCATCTTCAATCAATAAAAGGCAAGGCTTATGTTGGTGTGTTTCCGGGTAAAAATGTTATAGGACTTAGCAAATTTAATCGAATGGTAGATTGGATAGCTAGTCGTCCTCAAATTCAAGAAGAAATGACAATACAAATTGCAGATCTTATTGAGCAAGAAACACAAGCCGACGGTGTAGCTGTTCTTGTGCAAGCCGAACATGGTTGTATGACTATGCGAGGTGTTCGCGAACATGAAAGTGATATGACTACAAGTGTTATGCGGGGAGTATTTAGAGAATACCCTCACATCAAGCAAGAATTCTTTAATATTGTAGCTAGGATGAAATAAGATGAAAGGTATAGGGTATGTTGAGTATCGCAAGCATAGAATGCTCAACGAAGGACTAAAGGCCGGCAATATTGAAAAATCAGGCAATGAACGTTATGCAATCTATTTTGGTCGTAGTCATGTAATTGATCATGAAACCAAATCACTTGCAAGAGGACCATTAAAGATTGGTAGAGCAAAGTTTGTTACAGCACTTATGAGAGGGTGTAACCAACCGGGTATTGATTTTCGTGTTTATGTAGAATTGATACTCGATAACAATGATGCCACATATGACGTTGAACAAGCAATAGCTGACCATCTTGCATGTTATCGGATGGAAATGGATCAAAATCAACAAGAATGTTATGATATAAATGATGGCCGGTTGTTGAAATTGATGCCAGATATAGTAGAAATTGCTCACAAAACAGGTAACAATATACTAGAAACTAAAATTTATATACCTCATTAAATAACAAAGTGGACTTCAGCGCTCATCTCACTCTAAAAATTCTGCGTGCTATCAAACTCGCTCAATAGGAGACAAGAGATGGCGAATAAAACAAAGACTTACAGACAAATTGGGCCTGTTGCATATCGTCAATGGCGAGCTGACATCATATGACTTAATGAAATGCGTATCCGTGCATAAATAATACAACATAAGGAGCATGGATATGCCAATGACGTTGCAGGATTACATAGACAAATACGGTGAAGCGTCTGGAACTAAACGATATAATGGAGTTCGTAAACTATTAGCAAGCCGCAAAAAAACTTATGATTCGCAGCCATACACACGATTTACTAAAGAATGGTTTATCTGGAAATATCCAGAAGATGGGATAGATCGATTTAATGAACATGTTAATAAGTCGCGTCAATCAGAAGAAAATATGATTAAACGTTGGGGAGAAGAACTTGGTAAGAAAAAGTGGCAAGAGACTATTGCTAAAAAAAATACTGTAGCACTAGTTAGAGCACAAAAAGGTGAAATTGGGGTGACAACTATGTCACAGAAGAGAAAGGAAAGCTTATCTAAATACTGGAATGATTTATCAGAGGCAGAACAAATAGAAAAACGAGCAGCTATTAATGCTAAATCTAGCGCTACAAAAAAAGAACGATATAGCAGCAAGACAAAATTAGAACTGTATTTAGAAAAATACGGAGAAGACGGACATATAAAATATGCCGAATTTCTTCAAAACACCTTCAAATCTATCGGTTACTCTAAGGAAGCAGAAACTTTAATTAAAAATATTATCTTCGATAATCCTTGGTTACTAGATTATACTATATACTATAGAGATTCTGAAGATAAGACAAAGTGTGAATGGTTTTTAAGTTCTAAAGAAGGGGTCAACTTTTATGATTTTTGTGTCAAGGAAGCAAAGGCGATATTAGAATATGATGGGTTAAGATGGCATCCAACTGAAGAACAAGCAAACGAATTAAAATCTGAACTAATGGCAATAACTGGGCTAACATACAGTCAAAAATATCGGAAAGATCAAGAAAAATTAAAAATGGCCATAGACCGCGGATTCAAAGTCTTTGTACTACGATCTGATTTTGCAGAACAACAAAAATCAAGCATAATAAGTCAATTTATTAACTACATAAAGGAACAGCTAACATGACATATCAGCCGGTAGCATATAAGTTTACATCAACAAAAGAGTATATTGACGAATTTCCATGCGCCTACAAACAATGGAAGGCCGATACCCATTGTTCAAAAAACCATGGTTACTCACTTAGTATGAAATTCTATTTTGGCGCAAATGAATTAGACAAAAGAGGATGGGTTTGTGATTACGGCGGCCTTAAGGAACTTAAACAAATTTTAAAAGACCAGTTTGATCATCGCACACTTATTGCTGCTGATGACCTAGACATTGAAAAATTTCGACAACTTGAGAAAGATGGAATCTTAGATTTAACAGTGCTACCTGCTATGGGATGTGAATGTATAGCCGACATGCTATACAAGTATGTAAATGGCATTTACATACCTGAATATCTTGGTAAGAGTGAATCAGATCGAATTTGGTGTTTCCGCGTTGAAGTTCGAGAGACACAATCAAATATGGCTTTTAGAGAGGGGCATAGATGTTGGGACGAAGACCTTTTTGCATAATTTTATCACAATGTCCCTAACAAAACGCACATTTTGTATAAATACCAGTAAGGAGATCAAAAATGTTCTATTACTTGTATGAAATTAAAAATACCGTAAACAATAAAATTTACGTAGGCGTCCATCAAACAAAAGATATAAATGATGGATATATGGGAAGCGGGACTGTCATAAACAGAGCGTATGAAAAATACGGAAAAGAACAGTTTGTTAAAACTGTTCTTGAATATTTTAATACTCGTGAAGATATGATTAGTCAAGAAATAGAAATTGTAAATGAGGATTTCTTATTAAGAGATGATACTTACAATGTAAGACGCGGCGGAACTGGAGGGTTTGATTACATCAACAAAAACGGATTAAACATAAATCACGTACCTAGGTCTGATGAATTTAAGAAGAACTTGTCTGAGAGGATGAAAAACGATAATCCGAGTAAACGACCAGGGGCTAAAGAGAGAATGAGTGTAGCAACAAAAAAAGTAATGGAGCAAGGAACTCATCCGTTTTTGGACCCAGAAAAGCAAAGAGAATTATCTAACAGGCCGAGAAAAGATGGTAGAACCAAATCAGAAGTTTCAAAGGAAACAGCAAGTAGAATGGTAGAAAATGGAACTCATAGTTTTTTGAAAATGAATTCTGAAAAAATACCATGTGAGCATTGTGGTAAGGTGATATCTTACCCAAACTACAAAAGATGGCACGGAACAAAATGCCGTGAATGGAACGAAAATCTCTTTGATGAATAGACTTAATGAAAGACCCGCAAAATCAAATCCAGGAATGGTTAGATAAGTCAGCTTATCTTTCAAACAATGGATTGCAAGATACAGAAGAATACAGAAATCTAATTTTTTCTATTCTTCTACATAGGGATGATCGCCATAGACCTCCGTGTTTTGGCCAGGATGATTGCTCTACTTTAATGTTAAGTAGATGTCCTTGGCGAATAGATTGTGGATGAAAGGAAATTAAGATGTCAGATATAAAAACATATACAGGAAAAGTAGCTGAAGAAGATGGAGAGCTCGTTTTAGTGTTTGACCCTCAGATGCTAGAAGATCTTGGATGGAAAGAAGGCGATACCATACTATGGGATATTAGAGATGATGCTGTGGTAATTAAAAAACAAAATGCATGATACGATTTATGAAAGTCTAGATAATAGCTTAACAATAACCTGTAGGGTGCGCGGTACACACGAAAATTCAGAACAAATGTTAAGTTTAGGTTTGCAAGAATTTATGCCTATGAGTCATGTTATAAAACTTGCTAAATCCAGCATAAAAGAACAAAACTTAAGACATGAATATCCTATGCTCAACGAACTTTGGTTACAGTATCAGACTATGCTGAGAATAGTTTCAAATGGAGAATAACTATGACTAATCATACACCTATATATCATAGCTATCCGTGGTCAACTATGAACACTGCATCTATTGTACCAAACGGTGGATACTCTATATGTACATCTAGTGGAAACTGGGGAACTATTACAAATACTGGTACTTTAACCACTTCAGGGACTATTACGTTAACAGCAATATCAAATACTTCGTTTTATAATCAATCATCTGCATTTATGATAACAGGCCCAGGTGATAAACCTTTACTTACAATAAATTACGATGGAACTATTGAGTGGTCTGGTTCTTTGAATACAGCCGTAAATCAGTTTCTTAATACAGTTTCATTTAATCTTGATAAGCAATTGGCAAAAGAAACAGTTTTATTACGTACATACAGACGCGCACTAGAGCGTTGTTTACGACAAATAAAATCAATGGACAAAGAAGAATTTATTTCATTACTTGAATTGGAAATTGACAATAGATTAGGTAAAGAAGTTTTGCTAATATTGTCTGAGGAGGACCAAGATGCAGGATGATGACAACACATACTTTTTTTTGCATTGGGATAGATTGTCGGCGGAACAAATGCAAGAACGCATAGATTGGTTGAGAGATGGTTTTGAAGCAGGCAGAGATTGGGGATTTTGCTCTGAACGTAGAATTTGTGTGTTAATGAATGAAAGTACAATAATGTTGTATAAACTTCGTTGGTTTGAAGCTAATAATCAAGAAGAAATACCTAGAGGAATTTACGGTGCAATGGGAGTGCCTATTTAATGTTTGGACATAATGAAATTGTTGGTCAAAAGTATTTTGATCAAGCAGGCGACAAACTGTTTGTTACTTCTATCTTCTACACGTTGCAAGGAGAAGGTCCTTATCGTGGAGAGCCAGCAGTGTTTGTTAGGCTTGCCAAATGTAATCTCAACTGCTCGTTTTGTTTTGTACCGTCTACTCCCATTCTAATGGGAGACGGCACGACAAAAAACATAGTTGATGTTCAAGTAGGCGATATGGTTATGTCGTGGAACGGAACACAATATCTACCGAAACCTGTCATTCGAAAATATGAAAGTATAGCCAACCGTATCATGAAGGTTGAGGCTGGTGCCCGTAAATTTTGGGTAACTCCGGAACATCCGTTCCTCACTTCAAACAGAGGATGGGTTGATGCACAAGATCTCACACAGGGTGATATACTTGTTCATTTCAGTGTAAGTGATCGCATGAGCATGTTCAATCCAGTTCTCCAAGATGGGTTTCTTCGCAAACCTCTTTCGCCAGACGCTGCACAAAAAGCTCGAGAAAATCTTATCAAGCTGTGGAAAGATCCAGAGTTTAGAGCCGCTAATACTGCTAGAATGATTGACAGCAATCCAATGAAAGACCCTGCGGTCGCTGCAAAAGGATTCATTTCAAGAACACATCATAAGAAAAGTGGAGTTGAACTCCGTTTTGAAAAAATATGTGAAGGGCTTCCGATCACTTATATAGGTGACGGAAGCGGCGAAACTATTGCACATCGCATACCAGATTTTATTGTCGACGGGCAAAAGAAAGTAATTGAAATTTGGGCTGCTGATGCAGACTTTGCTAAAGACAGAGATGACACGTGGGTTGCTAATCGACGCAAACTTTTTGAAAAGAATGGGTACGAAACCATGTTCCTCCCGTTGATGCCAACTGATCTGAGAAGTGATAATCATCAACGTCTCAGAGAGAAAGTTGCATCGTTTGTCCACAACGGTATAGTAATCACCAAAGTTTCCGAGGTAAAGGATGGTAGAGGATTTGCTCGCCTGTATGGATCAAAGACTGCTGAACGAACCGTTTATAACTTAGAGGTAGAGGATACCCACACATACCTTGCCAATAACTGTGTAGTTCATAATTGCGACACCTTCTTCGACGACGGCGACTGGCTTACCATACAGGAAATTGATGCTCGCATTGAGCAGACTATTACAGAGTACTTTGAAGGAGAGGTACCGATGTGGGCACGCGAACTGTGGGGCGGAGTTGGTGTAGAAGGCGATAATAGCCCACAAGTACCGCTTAAGAAAAGAGAAATGGTGCTGGTAGTAACTGGTGGCGAGCCTATGTTACAAAAGAATCTTGTGCCCTTCTTGGAATACATGAACAAAAGGTTTGCCAAGACTCAGATTGAGAGCAACGGTACTATCGTGCAAAACATTCCTGCGGAAACCACACTAGTGGTAAGCCCTAAGTGCAGCGAAAAACACGGAGTGGCAGTCAAATATCTTGAACCGAAGCAAGAAATGTTAGCAAGAGCAGATTGTCTTAAGTTTGTAATGAGCGCTAAATCTGATAGTCCATATGCTGAAGTGCCTAACTGGGCACATAATTGGCACGCCATAACATGCAAACCAGTATTTGTAAGTCCAATGAATATCTATAACAGCGAACCACAAAAAAGCAAACAGTTACGAGCAAGCAAGAATCAAATCAGTCTTGCTGAACGTAGTACAACTGATGAAGTAATTTCATTTTGGGAAGCTGGATTACTGAACATGCAAGAAAATCAAATCAATCATGAATTTGCTGCAAAATACTGTATAAATCATGGGTTTATTTTTAATATGCAATTACACCTTTTTGCTTCATTGGCTTGATCATGAGTATTCCTGTTCGTTTTGATTGGTACAATAAATCAGGTGAATTGCTGGTAGCCAATCGCGGATGTTTTACCATAAGTTATGGGCAAGAATCTGGTGATCTCAGAATGTTGAGTCAACGATTACAGGAATGCTCGTTTGAAGATCACAGGAAATTTATCCATCCCGATGTGAAATATGTGGTACCGCTTGCTGCACCTGACTATATGTTTGATCTAGAAGATTTGGCAGCTATAATGCCAAATAAATTTAAGGTATTGCAATGAATAATGATTATTCTTTATATCTAATTTCCAATAAATCTGATGTGTATAATGAAATACAAACTGGATTAGACCCTGAAGTTTTGCATTTTTTTGATGGCACAGGTGTAAAAAACTTCTCAACACTAGTCAACACATGTGTAGCATCTGCCTCTACAGAAACTGTAATTTTAATGAGTGACAAAGTTCGACCTACCAAAGAACACGTAGATAAAACACTCAATTTATTAGATGACGGCTATGCGTTTGTTGGCCTGTATTTGTTTAGATTTTTTGGTTTCAAAAAAGAGCTTTTTAGACGTATAGGATTTTTTGATGAAAGATATATTGGTACTGGATACGAAGATTATGATTTCTTAGTTAGATTAATAGAAAATAATCTAGCATTTTGGACAGAAGAATCAGTTCCGTATATTGATAGTCCATCACAATGGACTATCAATGGACACTATCCAGGGTATGACCATTGGTGTAGAAAATGGAAACACCATTGGGTAGCTGGATCACACATACCTGTGGCTATCGAGCGTACAGTACCTGAGGAAACTTACAATTACAATTTAGGTCCTAGTGTTTCGACAGAATTTCTACAAGGCCAAGAAAAATGTTTTAATAGCAATTATCCGCATGCAGGTGCATTTTTTGATATGGAAATTGTGTCAAGTGCAAGAATGAGACATGGCAAAGTGCCATCAAATATAAAAATTGGAGTATAGAATGACACATAAAAAACCGTTGGTACCATTTGGATGGTGGCCTGGCCATTGGGGTTTAAAAGGCCGAACACGTGAAATTGCACGAGCAGAGTACGAACTTGATCAAGCAGAACTTGAAGAAAAACTACTAGAAATTAACCATCGCGACGATCCAGATCTGCTAGCTCAAAAAAAGTTAGAACTAATGCTGAGTTCTAACAATATCAGTCCATACGATTATGCTCGACAGATTGTGATACTTCAAACAAAAGAATCTGACGCTCGTGAGATTGCTATGTTGGATGTAGATCTCAAGTACGAAAAAATTTCACAACTTGAATATGATCGTAAAAAGGCTAACATTCTTAAAGAACCTTGGGTTAGTATGCCTGTGATAAATTGGGATCCAAATATTTCTCAAAGAACTTATTTTCAGTTAGACTATAATGAATATTTTTTAGAATTTCTGAAAGCAAACGGTTACGAAGGTGACGAGGATACTATAATTAATAGATGGTTAAATGACATCTGTATCAGCATTGCGGAAGAAATAAACGGGCTTGATGCTGATTTGATAACACCTACCAGAAGAAGTATTGATACAGATAATGAATGATGTGCTTGACGATCTTTCTATATCTACTATAATTTTAGTATAGATTAAGGTACGAGCACTCATAATGTCACAAACTTATATTATTATAGATACGCAAAACCTTTTTATGCGTATTCGGCACGGTGTTAAAGCACCTGACACAGATCAACAGTTTGCTCTGTGCTTGCATATCATATTCAACAGTATTAAAAAGGTATGGAACCAATTTGATGCTGCACATGCTGTGTTTTGTTTAGAAGGAAGAAGCTGGCGCAAGGATATTTACGCACCGTATAAAGCTAATCGTAAGGTTGTTGCTAATAAAAGAACGACCAGAGAAGTTGAAGATGATAATGCTTTTTTTGAAGTAATGGATGATTTCATTCAATTTGTCAAAAAGCACACTAACTGCACACTATTACGACATCCTGAAGCAGAAGCAGACGATATGATTGCTCGCTGGATCTTACTGCATCCTGATGATAACCATATTATTATAAGTAGTGATAGTGATTTTCAGCAGCTTATAGCCGAAAATGTAATGATTTTCAATGGCATAACTGGTTTACTATACACAAAAGATGGTATAGTTGATAAAGATGGCAACGCAGCCAAGGACAAGAATGGAAAAAATCTTGTAACACCTGATCCAGAATGGCTGCTTTTTGAAAAATGTATGCGCGGCGATGACGGCGACAATGTTTTTAGCGCTTTTCCAGGTGTTCGTACCAAAAAACTTATTGAAGCATATGAGGATCGACATGCCAAAGGTTTTGCATGGAACAATTTAATGCTCAGTAAATGGACAGACCATGATGGTGTAGAACACAGGGTAAAAGATGACTACGAGCGTAATCGATTGTTAATTGACCTTAAACAGCAACCAGCTGATCTAATTGAAAAGTTTGATGATACTATACGTAGCCTAATTATACAAGAACCCAGACGTCAGGTTGGATTAGCATTAATGAAATTTTGTAATAAACACGGTTTAATTAGGATTGAAAAAACTGTATCCGATTACAGTGTTTGTTTTGGACTAAACTATAAAGGTCAACTACTTACATCTGAAACTGAAACAGGATCTGCATGACCAAACGATATATTTTACGACCCATAGGTGAAAATAGTTATATTCTGCTAGATAACACAGAAAGATTGGGCCTAGTTACTGAAACATTAGACGGGGTTTCAGTAATTGGTAAATTTGTTCCAAAAAACTTCATCAATTTAGAAGAGTTTATCTCAAAACTAGGCAAGGTTACTATTGAAGAAGCTGTTATAACTGTTAAGGAAGAAATTTCAAATACAATTAACGGCTTTCCAATTAAGCATAAAACCTTTGCTAATGTAGAACTTGAGCCTTATCCAACTTATACTAAAGCTCAACATACCAAAGGTAGATATGCCGCAGGTTTTTGGGCACTAAAATTTCAACAAGGGTGGACTTATGCATTTTGTCCAAAGCTTACAACATTAGCTGAAAATGAACACATAGGGCCGTATACGACTAAGATTGAATTAAATCATCAGATTTCGCAAAAAAATAAGGAGATTGTACTGTGAGTACAGCGGCATTAGATGCGTTTGTAAAAAAATATCAAACAGCTCGTGACTATAATAGCAAAGACATACGTCTTACTCTAAACGACGCTGAAGAATTGGCATTGGCTATTGCAGAGATACTCGCTAATGTTAACCGTTTAAGTGAAAAGGTTATTGATTTACAAGATAAACTACTACAAGATAAAAGCGAAATTAATTTATCAGGTGGCAAATTTTGATAAAACAATCTATGTATATTGAAAAATCAATTGATAATAAGTTATTACAGCGGGTTTCTAAAGCCATAGGTGGCTGCAATTTTCAGCACGGACCCTGGATTGCCGGTGGATGTGCACGAAGATTATATTTTGATAAACAGTGGATAGGATCTGATATTGATATATTTTTCAAAGATGCAGAATCATTTAATTTGGCCAATGAAAATCTTTTACAGTTGTTTAATAAACAATGTAAAATTCCTGTCTTCTTACCTAGTGCAAGCGGTGTTGCCAAACATGTTTCTTATAACAGTGACACTTACAAATTGTATTTCTATCCGGGATATAAATGGTCGAGTAAACCAATTTTACTAACTATACAGTGCATCAAAAAATTATGGGCTACAGACATACAAGATTTACTGCAAAAATTTGATTTTTCAGTGTGTCAGTTTGTGTCAGATAGCTATACAGTAAAAACAAATAGGCAGGCACTAGAAGATTGTGAAACAAATACATTGAGATTTACAGGGCAAACTTTGGATCCAAGAAGAGTGCTAAAATATTGTATATACGGATATGATCCGGAATCTAAAATAATTGATGAACTATTAAAATTTAGATTTCAAAATAGTCTGGTAATGGAAAGTGACGACGAATATGACTTTGCCTAATCTTGAAAGTCTGCGAGTTTTCAGTCAACTAACAGGCAGAATTCATTATATAGAAATAAATGGAAAAAAATACGCATGTGTAGGCGGTATAGCAATGCCCTATAATTTAGCAATAGCGTTTATCATCTGGTCTATGACAACAGAACGAAAATATCAAAAATTGCTCTATCAAGACGATCAGCTGCGTATATTAGCAGATCTTAATCCTTTGGATACTAATTTGACAGCCAAATCTGAAATTGTATGGTATTATGTGCATCGTAAATTAACTGAAATTATGCAAAATTGGACAGCCGCAGAGTTTGAAGAGTTAGTACCAGAATTTGTAGAAGAAGTAACAGAATAGATTTATGGTATAAAAATACAGCTCTCTGATAAATATTGCGGAGATATTAATCATGAGCCGTCCAAAACCAAATGTCCTGTTAGATCATACTGATCCAAAAACATATAAAAGTGAACAAGTTCTTGAAACAGATGGCATTTATGCAGTGTTTCTTGATGGGCACCCAATTAATTTACGAACATTGAACAAATTATTAGATTATCCTGGTCCAAAGTATAGAAAAATAAGTTTTGCTAACCCTGGACACGCATTTAATTTGGCAGAAAAGTTGAATATAATGTTCAAAACAAATAAATTCCAAGTTTATAAATTAACAACTGGCGAAGTTATTAATGACCAACAATAGGCATTAATATAGTTGAAACCAACTATATTGTGTCATGGCAGTAATATTTCCAAAAAAAATTAAAACTCAACTGCTCAACATATCAGATTTTGTTAGCACCCGAGAACAACTCGTAAGTGATTTATATGCGAATGCCAAAATAGCTTGTACGTGGCATAATTTGCATAAAGGTATCTTTCCTAAAGAAGTTAACGGCATAGTTCAAATAATGTTTATGAAGAACAGTTGGCAATTGACCAATACAGGTGCCCTTTTTTTAGGCAACACTTGCGAATGTTATAAATCTTGTCATGTCAATAATGCACTGCTTAATGGACGAGTATTGGTTAATATGGGAAAAATTATTGAAAGTCCTTGGTATAACAAAGGACAATTTGTTTATGTATGGAAACAAACAACCTATTTTGAACTTCAGATGTTTGACGGCGATATCCATAGATTTATTGAGTTTCGTATAAATTAACTGTTGACAGAGAGTGTAATCTGTTATATAAGTGGCTTGTAATTAAGCAAGGAGTAAAGCAATGGTTACCACTAAAAACAAAATCCTAGAAATTAGTACCGTGAATCCAAGCAAACTTAAGTTGGCGATTCGACACAGTATTAATCGTAAGCGCCCAATGTTTATCTGGGGCCAGCCCGGTATTGGCAAGAGCGAGATCGTAGCAGAAGTTGCCCGTGAGGAAAAACGGCCACTTATTGACATTCGTCTGCCTCTCATGGAACCAACTGATATCCGTGGTATTCCATATCTTGCTGAAATTACCATCAAAGACAGTGATGGCAATATTGTCAAGAACGAACACAACGTTCCGCTGACAGAAAAAGTTTTCGCCTGGAGCACACCGAGCGATCTTCCAACTGATCCAAATTCTCGCGCCGTTGTTTTCTTTGACGAGATGAGCGCAGCACCGCCTAGCGTGCAGGCAGCTACTTATCAGCTGATTCTCAATCGTCGTATCGGTAGCTATACACTTCCAGATAACTGCGTAATTGTTGCAGCAGGTAACCGAGTTAAGGATAAAGGTGTTGCATACAATATGCCAATGCCATTGGCCAATCGATTTGCACCGCATCTTACACTAGAAGTAGATGTTGAAGATTGGAAAGAATGGGCTACTATTAATCGTGTGCACAAAGATATTGTTGGTTATATCAATTTTCAACCTGGTGACCTCAATCAATTTAATCCTAGCACAAGTGAATACGCATTTGCTACTCCTCGTAGTTGGTATTTCGTAAGTGAACTGCTTCAAGAACCAGGTTCAGACGGAACTCTAGTAGATACTGATCTGCCAGCTGATGTTCTAAACGACATGATTAAAGGTACAATCGGTGAAGGTGTAGCGCTGAAGTTTATTTCATATCGTAAGCAGGCAGCAAATCTACCACACGCCAAAGACGTGCTCAGCGGCAAGGTGACAAAACTAACCAGTCGACAGATTGATGTTATGTATGCACTTTCAACTGCACTATGTTATGAACTACGTGACGGTGCAGAACGTGCAGAAAAAGCAGAACGCTCTGGCGATAAAAACGCTGTGCAAGATTGGCACAAGCAGGTAGATACGTTCTTCCGTTTCATTATGGATAACTTCGAAGAAGAGCTTACTGTAATGGCAAGCAAAACAGCGCTTGGTACTTATAAACTGCCTATTAAGGCAAAGTACCTATCAAACTGGACTGAATTCAGCAAGCGATTTGCAGAACTTCTTCCAAATTCTTAACATCAAATTGATGGGCAGTTGAAATACTGCCCATCAATATTCTTCTTGACTATTGCTACTAAACATGCAATAGTGCAAATGCTAACTTTTTAGGAGTTTTCTATGACCGCAGTAGTACAAGCAACCAAACGTAGTCCAGTTGAGACAAAACTAAAGCAAGCTAAAATCAAGCTGCTTTTTGGACAACCATTTTTTGGCACTCTGATTATGCATCTACCACTTGTGGATGTAACTGATCAAGGTTGGTGCCCTACTGCTGCTGTAGACGGTCGTTATATCTATTATAACCGTGAATTTCTTAAAAAACTTGATGTTGACGAAATTCAATTTGTCCTGTGTCACGAAGTATTGCATGTTGCTTTTGATCACCTAGGTCGTCGCAGTCATCGAGATCTACAATGGTGGAACATGGCTAACGACTACGTGATTAACGGTTCTCTCATTCGAGATATGATTGGCAAAATGCCAACTGAACGGGTTCCTGTTGATGAAACGGATTCAACTGGTAAAAAGACAACAAGCCAACGTGTTGGGTTATATGACGAAAAATACGTTGGATGGACTAGCGAAGCTGTATATGACGATCTTGAAAAGCGCAAGGTCAAAAAAGAGCTTACATTGGATGTTCATCTTGAACTTGGTAAAGACGGGAAAAATGGCCCAACTATACGAGATGCTAACGGTAATGAAATTAAGTTGTCTGAAGCAGAGCTAAAAGAGCTGCGCGAGGCAATGAAAGGCAAAATTCTGCAGGCTGCTAATGCCGCTGGAGGTCGCATGCCTGCTAGTCTACAACGCTTGATTGATGAGCTTGTTGAACCTAAAGTGAATTGGCGTGATCTGCTCAAACAAAGCATTCAGAGCTGCATTGTTGACGATTTCACATGGATGCGTCCTAATCGTAAGCATATGTATAGTGGTGTGTTTTTGCCTACCTTAGACAAAGACGAAACCATTGATTTACAAGTTGCTATTGATATGAGTGGATCAATTTCAGATGAAATGGCTCGAGATTTCATCAGCGAAGTCTATGGTATTATGGATATGTATCATGATTTCAAAATTGGTATCGTGTGTTTTGACACCAAAACATACAATTACAAAGAGTTTACCAAAGATACACAAGATGAACTTCTCAAATATGAATGCAAAGGCAGCGGCGGAACAGATTTTATGGCCTTTTGGAATTTTTGGCAAGAAGAAAATCTTGAGCCAAAATTAGCAGTTGTGTTTACAGATGGGTATCCTTTTGGAACCTGGGGTCCTGAGAACTATGCTGAAACATTATGGGTTATTACAGAAGGATACAAGACAAAGGTCAAACCTCCTTTTGGCCGTTATGCTTACTATGAACATGGTAAAGGTGTAGAAGAAGTTGGATCGGCATGATACGAGTGAATATTAATAGGCAGTCGCAATCAAAAAATGGCGTTCAAGAACCAGAGTATATTCAAAAATTACTTGCGACTGCTCTTTATGAATTTAGTGAAGATTATCAAGTACCAACTCAGGACTCGTGGGTATATGTTTGAGAAGACCCTGCTCGTCTGCAGATGATTATAAATCGCTATACCGGCGCTACATCGCAAGCATATGATATGCGCCTCTTGCCTAGCTGGGGTGTGTATTTTGACGATGAAGATCCTGTAATTGTTGAATATAAATTAACATATGGAACATAAAATGCGAGTTAATATTTTTAATTCTGGAAAACGATTAGGCACTACATTTTTTAATTTTCATCTAACAGGTTTTGCTGAAGAATATTTTATCAGCAAAAACCAGGCACGCGAATATGTATTGAATGGCAAACAAGGACTAAATGCCTTTGTAAATTATTTGAAAGGTTTAGGATATTCTGCAGAAGCATATCATCTAGAACCAAATAAAGATCTATTTAAAGACGTTGGTGACAACTGGATTCGTGTAAGTCGTTACAGCCCTAGTGCAGGGTTTGTTATCGCCGATGATGACCCTCAATTAGTTGAGTTTAAGCTCAAGCATTTGTAATTTATTGAATTGTGTTTCCAATTTGTATTATTATAAAATACATACAAATTGGAGACTAACAATATGACAACCCCTGCTGATTTTAATGCACAACTAGGTGAACTTGCTGCTCAATTGGCCGGAATGGTAGCTGAACGTTTATCATACTGGTCAAAAGATATGCCTGCTAGTGAAAGACACAGAATTTTAGAAATGATAGAAGGACAACTTCCTTCTATAATTGCCAACAGCATAGCAAAATCTCCCAGTCTACACAGCGCAGCAGGTGTAGACTATTTTCAAAAAAATCTAAATAATTATGCCGATGCATATGCCAAAAAGTTTATTGGAAAAGACTAAATGTACGTATGGACGATCTTTGCCTAAGAACAGTTTCGTTATCATTTCCTAGAAACAAAGTACCTGTAGCCAAAGTAGATTCTGGTACATGGATAAGTATGCTGGAACAAAAGCTATCGTGCGATTTTGAAAATTATAGCATAACAGTTACAACTGACATTTGGCAACAGACCACATTTGTGGAAATTGTATTTGCAACAATTGAAGAAGCAACGTGGTTTAAAATGACACAAAAGGAATGGTGAAATGAACGAGTGGTGGGAAGATGATTTTGCAGACATTAGTAACTGCACAGCTGATAATTTGCATAAAACTGACAAAAAAACTCAAGTTTTTCAATGTACTTATTCATTAAAAGTTCCTGAACAGCAATATAATCGCAAATACACAGAACAAGAAAAACAGTGGTTGCGACCTATAGCAGAAACTGTAGCTATGCTAGATGGCAATGCATTCTTTAGCAGTAATTTAAGTAATGGACAAGAATGGTACGAGCAATATCTTCCAGAGGCTGCTGCAATATTTTATGGAAATGGTGGTTCAACTGGTTGGGCGGGAGAAACTTCGTGGATGAAAGACTTAGAACATGAAACAGAAAGTGTAAAAGATGCATATGATTTATGGAAAACTCTCAAAACTCTGAGTAAATGATACGAGCTATGCAAAAATAGCATAGATAACTCACAAGCATTGCAATTGTGTAATGCATAAAAATCTGGTAAGTATTGTGCAGCGCAGCACAAATATAGAAGGATTTTAATATGAAAGTAGAGCTTATCAAAAATATTATGAATACTGTTTGTAATCTTGCAAACGTTCTTAAACTTCCAAATAAAAACAGCGACGTTATGGCATATTTCGAAGCTGAATACAAAAACGACCCTAAAGGTGCTTACGAATATTGGCGTAGTACAAACAAAATGACTTACAGTTGCTAAAAATAAACCCTCTTAGATGAGGGTTTATTTTTGACTACCAAACTAAAACAGCATACGCTACAATTGTAACTAGAGGATAATTCTAATGAGTGTAGATTTAAATAGATATAAGGATTTTGTGCAAGCTGTTACCAGCGATGCAAGTGATGATTTAGAAGCGCTGATTGTTCGTCTGCGAGCATTGCAAAGCAGTGAACCACAGTTGAACATAAGCTTGCTGTTGACAGCTGGTATTGGGTTGGCTAGTGAAGGCGGCGAATTTGACGAGATTGTCAAGAAGATGGTATTCCAAGGAAAACCATGGAACGAGGAAACTCGCTATCACATGTTGCGCGAGTTAGGCGACATCATCTTCTATTGGATGGAAGCCTGCCGTGCCATCGGAGTCGATCCCAACGAGGTCATCGAGGAAAATGTTCGTAAACTGGAAGCTCGCTATCCAGGCGGTAAATTTACAGTCGAACGATCTGAAAATAGAGTTGAAGGAGATATATAACATCCGCCAGTTCTCTCTTGATATGTATAAATAGATATATTGTCAGGAGAGAACTATGATTGAAAAGCTAACAGCCATATTAGAGAGATACAGATACAAAGGAAGCTATGTATCTGCTATCAAATCTGCTGGACTATGGGATATTATTACATCAACGGTGCCAATTCAAGACATATCTGATGTTGAAAAAGTATATATCTATTTGAATCCCAGCACGTTATTGTATTGCCAGACAGGAAATCGACGACGATATTTAGGTCTTACACGTGGATATAGCGATTACTGTAATGAAAAGGATTGTAGTTATTGTCAAACCGTAAAGTCAACTGTTCGACGACAAGCAATGCTGGAAAAGTATGGGGTTGATAATCCTGGTAAGCTAACAAACGCAATCGAGAATCGCAACAAATTCTGGAATTCTCCAGATGCTATCGCCGAAGCATCCAAAAAACGACAAATAACTAATATTGTCAAATACGGTCATGCAAATGCATTCCACAACGCAGAAGTACAAGACAAGCAAAAGCGAACTATGATTGCACGGTTAGGTGTTGATAATCCATCAAAATCTGAGATAGTGAAATCAAAAAAACGCGATACCTGCCGAAAAAACTACGGTGTTGATAATCCTGGACAATCATTTGAGATAGCTGAACGCAAAAAACAAACTAATATTGAACGATATGGATTTGAATATGCAACCCAAAATCCATCTATTATTGCGAAATCTGTATCAACAAAAATAGCTCGAGGTGGGTTTACAAAATCTAACTCTAGTATGGCTGCTACAATGTTTATCAGGAAATATATTGAATCGAAAGGTTACGATATAACCCAATGTGCGTATGCCGACTCTGAATACAACTTACACGAATGGGGCATTTATCATAATAATCGGTGGGTGTTGTACGATCTAGTTGTGTTCGAACAAGGATGCCGAGGACAACGAGATCGAATACTTGAAATTTTAGAATATCACGGTCTATTTCATTATACAGAAGAAGATGCAATATTACGAGGCAATGAGAAAGCATATCCATGGAAAACCAATGCCACTACAATAGCAGAAAGTTATGCAAGAGATATTGAAAAATGTAATTTGGCAAAAATCTTAACCAATACGTATAATGTAGTATGGGAATCAAAATTACCCAAGGATAATAACGAAGGTAGAATATGAACAAAGAACAAAATAAATCAGCTTGCCGTGCCATTGGAGTAGACCCACACGAAGTAATTAAGGAAAATGTTCGTAAGTTAGAAGCTCGATATCCAGGTGGTACATTTGATGTACACTACTCAGAAAATCGTAAGGTAGGCGATCTATGAGAATCAACCGTAGTTTTTTACTATGGGATTAGGTCCTCAGATATGCAAAAAGTGCATGGTTTTTGCGACATACCAGGATTACAATTACAACTGTCTACTTTGTGGTAGTATTGAATTGGATCATTTATGGGAGCAGGATACAGCTGACCAAATTTTAATTGAAGAGAATACATACTTTATAAATTTTATTAAACAAACAAACAGGAGTTGACAATACATGGAAAAACAAATATGTATAGGTGATGCTTATACTGACTGTCAAGAGGAAGCGTTATATGTACGTCATACTCAATTTGCAGGCAGCCATCCTCTTTGCTTGCTTCATGCAATGAAGGACAAAGATTTTTTACGTAATGACAGTTATCAATCTTAGGAAAAAATAGAAGAGACCAAATGACGACAGTAATTTTCGATGTTGATGGTACATTAGCTAATTGCGAACATCGTATGCATTGGATACGCCATCGGCCAAAAAATTGGGCTGCATTTAACAGAGCTATGCCGTATGATACACCGATACAGGATATGATATGATTGTTAAAGACCTTGCACGCTGCTGGTTGCACAATACTGATAGCCACAGGACGCAATGAGTCTGACAGAAAAGTGACTGTTGAGTGGCTAGACAACGTAGCAGGAATTAAAGGATTATATCAAAAACTTTATATGCGGCCTGCTAGCGATTTCAGAGCGGATGACATAGTAAAAGGAGAAATTCTAGATAAAATGCTAAAGGATGGTTATCAACCTTCGATGGTGTTTGATGATCGTGATTCTGTTGTCAATGAATGGCGACGCCGTGGACTACGATGTCTGCAGGTTGCACCTGGCGATTTCTGATAAACCTGTTGACTTAATTGATTTTTCAGCTAGTATATACAGTATAAACAATATAGGAGTATCAATAGATGGAAAAAGAAATAGCAGATTTGAATTACGAATCTGACAATTTTGATACTCTTTATGGCAATATTCTAAATTGCATTCATTATGAAGTAGATCAAAGCCAGCTAAAGCACGAACTTGTTGTCTACGCTGAAAAATTAGGCAAAGATGTTCTTACTAAAATCAACCTAGCACACATTGGTATTGAGGCTAGTATTGCCTATTGTCTCAACCGAGGCGCTAAACTAAAGCAATCTAGTATTAATAGGGTTGACGCATATATTAACAAACTTTACGATACAAAACAAGAAATTGTGTTTAATTGGGAACCAATTGTAGAAACAGCAAATGGTAAAATTATACGTGCATATGTAAATTGTTATAGCAGAATTGACAATCTTAAAACTCTGGTAATCAATGGCAAACTGGACACTAGGTCATTGGCCAGTGAAACTAGGAAAATAGTTGAAAATTTCAGTCAAGGTAAAACTGCTGTTGTTAAAATGCTTGTTGAGCATTACAAACAAAGCGTTGTTGAGTCAAAAAATGACGACACAATCAAATTATGGCAAAAGCCTTTGGCTACAATTTTAGATGTTGTAATGCTATTAGCTGACAATAAAAGCGCCCTCAAACAAGGTGCTCGCGGTGCCAAAGCTCGTAAAATGGCTAGCACTGTTCAACAAAGAGATCGTAAAGGTGAAAAAGCTGCTGCTAAAGTAACATATAAAGAAGAAGACGATACTTATGGAATTCGTAGTATTGACCCTACATTATTAGTTGGATCGCAAGCAGCAGTAGTCTTTAATTCGAAAACCAACCACATAGAAATTTATCGAGCCAAAAACGATTTGAAACTAAGTATGCATGGCGCTAAGATTACAAACTTTGATGATACTATTAGTACCGGAAGGACACTAAGAAAGCCAGAACGAGATTTGCCACAATTTGCTAGAGCTTCTAATGTTCGACGATTAGAGGTGTTAGCAGATGGCATCAATGGGAAATCGTGGCAATTAACTGGCAAGTTAAATCGCAATAGTGTTATTGTAAAAATATTATAAATCTACTATTCCAACCTGCACTTTACTACCAGATGGGTTAGCGTTATTTTGATCAAATTCTAAAACACCGTTAGTATTACGAATAAGTATCATTTTATTTTTTGGATCTAACATAAGTTGCTCTGTGGTACGAGTATCAATTTCTGACGTTGGATATCGTAACGTAGTTACCTGCGGATTATCTGTCCATTTTTTTGCCATTAACGGCATAAGATCCGCAGGTTTTTTGACTGTTTGCAGAATATATCGTGCAATATCTAATCTAGCCTCGCTACTAATTCGTCGCATTTTAAGTATGTTGTTATCTGAGTTTTTTTGATAACCTGCATGTGGTAGCCAGATTCCGTGGTTAGTTCTCGCTATCCACGGATCAGCTATGCGCTTAGCAACTTGATCATGCGTTCCGGGCTGGCCTTCGATAAGCCATAATTGTTCAGCATCGAACACCATTACACAACCAACTACTCTATGTTTTTTAAGTGAATTTACTGCTTTTTCAACTGTTGCCTGTTCAAGTGCCTCTCTTATTTTAAGTCCATCCTTTGATAAATGAACTTCAGATCCGCCAACTGTTTGATTGAGGCTTGAACTTATAATGGACACGCTATTGCTATTCATGCCTTCGCTCCAGCGTGTTAGTTCGTCAACAAGAGACACTCGTTGTATACCATTCACTTCGTCGCGCAATAGTTCTGTATTAGTAGCTGCAGGCCTATCTCTATTTTTTAAACCTATCCAACCTATATTTGGAAATTTTTTAGCAATAATTGTGCACATTAACTTATTTATTGTTTGACAATAGCGTGAAACATGTTACATTAGGCACTGTAGTAGTTATTCAAATGAATTACCAGTTTCCTGAGATTCGACACATTGATGATGTTCGAGATGCGATTGCAAACAACATGGATATCGTATGGGATCGAACAAATCTGACGGCGAAATCTCGAGCTAGCAAGTTGTCTCAGATTCCGGACAATTATAATAAAGTAGCTGTATTTTTCTCAACTCCTCCGGATATTGAGTTGAAAAGAAGATTGGACTCGCGGCCAGGCAAAACTATCCCAGCTAATATTGTTCTAGGTATGAAAAGTCAATTGGAGACACCTACAACATCAGAAGGCTTCGACAAGGTAATTTCAGTATGAGCAATTGTCAAGACATAGGTAAATTTTGTCAAATAACCGGTGCAAAATTTATGCGTGTTGAAACTTGTGTGAAAGAAAATCAGTCTTTTCCTAATTGTGTATATTATGATGATTCTAAAATAAATGCATCCGCAACTTTAGACCTAGAACAGATTGCAATTGTAAGTATATCACTCAATAAATTAAGTGACCTGGTTAAATTTTTATCAGATGATAACTACGAGGCAGAGCGGGCCAGACGATTTATGTATGATATTGACCCTTATTTTCGCGAATTGTATGACAGCATGAATACCTATTTCCAACTTAGGCGAGATTATCACTATAATAAATAGGTTATGTCAGTACCTATTCACGAAGCAAGTCCAGACACACTTTCTGGAAGTTTTACCCCCGATTTAATCTTTAGCAAATTATGGTTGCTGAATCAGGTAGCCTTAATACAGAAAAAATTCAATACCATTTATATACTTGGGTCCTGGTATGGAAATCTAAGCATTTTAATGCTTAGACAATTGAAAATTGATTTCAAAAAAATAGCTAATGTTGAACTTAATTGCCAAAAATTAGAGGCAGGAAAAAGATTGGCTGATAAACTTGGCATAGGTAAACACATAATTGCCATGTGTAAAGATGCTAATAGCTTAAAATATTCTATGATTGAACAGCCTGGGCTGGTAATAAACACCAGCGCAGGTAATATGCAAAACGCAGGTTGGTTTCAAAATATTCCAGATGGCACGTTGGTTGCTATACAAGGACGGAATAATGATCCGGGCAGTGTTTATGAATTTGATAGTGTTAAAGAGTTATCTTCTTTATTCCCTGTGAGTAAAAAACTATATTCGGGTCATTTACCACTTAAAGACCCTGAAACCACTTATACAAGATTTATGATAATTGGTATAAAGGGAAAATAATCAAATAAGTTAAATATACATAATTCATTTAAGGGAACATTTTTTTTGAAATTGATATGCTTAGGTGATAGTTGGGCGAGGGGGTCAGATCTTATTGATCCGACATCTTTGGATGTTGGAATTGATTGGATGGCTACGCAACGGTTAACTGGGCACACGGCTTACAGAATCAAACATCGATACATCACATTGCTAGCGAATCGATTACAAGCTGAACTGATTGATTTAACCACCCCTGGTTGCTCTAACGATACAATAACACGCAATTTGCTTAATTATCTTGCTGTAGAAGGATATCTGTCTGGAGAAAAGATGGTTACAGAACTTATGATAAGCATAGGATGGACCGCACCCGAAAGACGAGACTTTTATTACCCTGGCATTAATAATCTTACATCTGACCATCCAGAATATGGGTGGTTCACGATACAACCATCGTGCCTTAGATCATATAGCGGTTTAGATCTAATAGATTTCCAAAAATTTTATGCTTCTACATTAGTGCAAAGCGAAGAGTATATGTATAGATACATCTCTCAAGTTTATCATACACAGACTATGTTAAAATCACTAGGCATTAAATTTTTCATGCATCAGGCGTTTTATGATGAAAATATTTTCCATCAACATCGAGATAAACTGAGTTTTAACAGCAATGCTGGTAATCCTGTTGAGATATTATGGAATCAAATAGATTGCAGCACATTTATCAACAAAAACGATCTTGAAAGTCCAACATTCAAAGCGTACATCACAATACAAGCTAAAAAACTGAATCAACGTGTGTTTGATAAAGAATATGAATGTTATCATCCTAATGCGTTTGGACATCAGTTATGGTGCGATTATATCTATCAATTTTTTGCTAATAAGAGGTGAAAAAGGTGCTATGAAACTATTAACAAAATTAGTCGTATCATTTGCGTTATTTGCAGCTTTTTCTGTATCTGGACATCTTGCAATGTTTTTAGAATCATACCATAATAGCATGTTAGCGAGTCTGTGTGTCTTCAATGCTAGTTTTACTGGTATTTTATATACTGGTTTTAAAATTTGGCCTGATATTTTTACATAAAAGAGTTGTCCTAGTCAATCTTTACTGATATAATTTTTACAAGTACGGAAAAATAAAATGGCTTCCACACTAGTTTTAAATGCTGACTATACACCATTGAGCGTTATTCCCATAAGTGCAATCTCATGGAAAGACGCAATTAAAATCTCATTTTTAGGGCATGCCAAGCCGCTTGAGTTTTATGAAAACTGGCGAGTGCACAGTCCAAGCACAAGTTTAGATGTTCCTTCTGTTATCATATCAGAAAGATATATAAAAAAGAAACACGGAGTGAGATTTTCCAGATTCAATTTGCTGTTACGTGATGGATTTACCTGCCAGTATTGCAACAAAAAGCTTGACCTGATGGACCTAACAGTTGACCATGTTATCCCACGTTCTCGAGGTGGAATAACCAAATGGGAAAATATTGTGTGCTGCTGCTATGTTTGTAATACGATCAAAGGTCACAAAACCAGCATGAAGCCAATTAAGAAGCCTATTAAGCCTGATTATTATCAGTTGCTAGACAGTGCTAGAAGTTTGCCGATTAAAATTCCACACGAAAGTTGGATTAAGTATTTAGGTTGGGACGAATCTTTGATAACTGTGACAAAGCACAACCCTGAATAAATTGACATACTATTAAGATTTGATAAAAATTTAATAAGAATAGGAGAATTTTATGACTACCATAACATCAATGACACCTGAGGCCACTCAGCAACAGGGATCACAGCCGGCATCTATGTCGATAGGTGATTTGCAGAATTTACTAATCGTAATAGATTTAGCTACCACAAGAGGAGCTTTTCGTGGTCCAGAATTAAGTCAAGTTGGACAGGTTTTTGATAAATTAAATGAATTTTTAAAGAGTGTAACACCACCTCAAGATAACACACCGCAACCTGTACAGCAACCAACACCTCAACCGGTTCAAGCACAATCTATGCCTCCTACACCAACGCAAGTGATGCCGATGACACCTGCATTTACTCCAAAGGTAGGTGTATAATAAATGAGTGATTTTTCAGGAATGATCAAACACGTTGGGATGCTCAACAACACTGGTAAAAACGTAGTGGTTGTATATATGAAGCTTCCTAATGATCCTAATCACGCATTAGTAGTTGACACTGATGCATTACCAGACAACTATAACGACAGTTTACGGCGTGTTGTTGAAAGTGTGGAAGGACAACAAAGTCAAAACTTAGCAGAAGTTTTGGCACGTAGAATGAGCCCAGACGGCAGCAACACAACTCTGTTGACTAAATTTCACACAAGTGGTCGATTGCAAAAAGTACCAACAAGTTTGATTACAATGACTCCTCGTAAAGGTATTCGTTGGCCGTTGACTGACGTGATTAAGGCAATGGATACAATGAAAGAATCAACACCGGACGGGTTTGATGATTTAGATCCAGAAACACGAGCAGCAGTGGCAGCTGATTTAAAAAAGTTCAATGTTCACGCCAACAATATTGATGGTGAAGCTCGTGCTGATAGGAAAGATGAAGCTGTTGGTTTATTGAGGCAAGCAGAACTGTTAGAAGCTGACGCACAAAACATGCGTATGCGTGCATACAAAATGGATCCATCTTTGGCTCCTGCTATTAAAAAGTCTCTAAATGAAAATCGTAAAATAGAAGTTGATGTAGGCGATTTATCTGCAAAAGATGACACAGTAGTGAAGTCGACTAAAAAGTCTCCGTCAGCAAAGAAGCCAGTCTCTTCTGCAAATAAAAAGGTAAAATTGTAATATGTCTGCCGCCAGGCAAAAAATACTTGATGAGATATCAGGAGAACGAAATCGTCAATTCAATTTGCCTGGCAGTGAGTTTGATCAAAAACATACAATAAATGACTGGATAGCTATTGCAGGGCAATATCTAACACGAGCAGCTGACAGAAAACATATTCCGTATGATTATACAGATTCTAGATTTGATTTGGTCAAATCCGCAGCTATCATTGTCGCAGCACTAGAACACTTAGATAGAAAAACTACAGCAAATGAATTGGCAAGAGATTGAACTTTCTTGCGATACCTGGCGACCTTTTACTGATTATCTAAAAGATGTTCGCTATGTATTAGTGAATGATGACAACAAACGTCATTGTTATAACGATGGCTGGCTGGCTAATAACAGCGAAATATATGTGCAAAAGAATTCAAAAACATTGGTAATAACAGTTGGTGAAAGTTGGACGTATGGAGAAGGCACTGAAGTTATCAATCATAGGTTCCACAAATGGGATATTAAAGATAGGATAGAACTTACCTACAGCGGCAAACTAGCAAAAATATTGAATAGTGATTTATGGACATTTGCGTGTCCGGGAAATAGTAATAGTGGTATTTTTACCAGTCTTTTTAGAATTTTAGATAGTGTAGATACACAAAAATACAATGCTATTAAAGTTGCTATCCAAATGACAGCTTGTGACAGGGAACCGCCAAACAATATTGGTCCAACTCATCTATTGTATCCATTAATTACACACGATACAGATTTTAAACATGATAGAAAAATACACTTGAGAGATTGGGTTGAACGGTACGACGAAGTATGGTTCGACATGTTGAGCAGATATATAGAAAACTCAAAATTACCTCTTGATGTGGTTCTGTTTAAAAATTTTAACAATGTTTGGACACGTAAGCGAAACTACAATTTTCAAATACTAGATACATACTGGCTTGAATACAACGCAAATTGGCATAATTTTCGTTTGCCGCCATGTTATGTTATGCACCCAGATTTTTATAAGCAGATGCAAACGTTTTCAATTATTGATAATTTTGATTTTGAATTTATTATGAAAGATTATAACAACTGGGAAGTATACACACAATTTTTAGAATGCAATAATGAAACCAATCATGCATGCCATCCAACAGCTATGAGTCACGCACTGTGGACAAACTATTTGCTACAAAAAACTAAATGGAAATTAATAGGTAAACCCTAACGCTGTGCAGTATTCTAGTGGCGAGATTTGTGCTTTTTCTAAACAAGCTAATTTATCAGCTGCACTATAGATGTTCCATAAATGATTAGCAGATTGTACCT
>Ga0316228_1000426_pt1 | contig 57477 bp, 46 predicted proteins | sample TBH18021metaG_FD_206005 | JGI IMG/M metagenome (GOLD analysis project Ga0316228, IMG submission 206005) | Freshwater microbial communities from Trout Bog Lake, Wisconsin, USA - TBH18021 | ecosystem: Environmental > Aquatic > Freshwater > Lake > Hypolimnion/Profundal zone | place: USA: Wisconsin... | reverse complement strand
TGTGGGCTGAACGGCCTGCACGTCGCCAAAACGGTAGGCGGATCGATTATTGAGCGAAAGGTAGTGGCGGAGACGGAGGGATTAGACGACAAGCCTCCGTTAACCACTTGGAATCGTTGCAAGTCCCGGCGATTGAAGGGGTTTGCGGTACGATCTATGGTCCAGTTGCGGTTCGTTCGAACCCTCCGAATGCCTGGACCCATGCCCAAGAGCGATAGACCACGGAACCCCAACATCGACAAGCGGCCGAACCGGTACCTGGCAGTCCACGGCGGCTACTACCGCGTGTCGATGGCCGTTCCCAAGGAGCTCCAACCCGAGCTCGGGACCCGCCTCATCCGAGGCCTGAACACGCAGTCGGTCGCCATCGCCCGCATCCGGCGCGAGCCGGTCGTGGCTGAGTTCAAGGCGAAGATCGAGCATGCCTGGGCGGCCCGCGGCGGCCGGAAGCGGTCCGCCCTCGCCGAGGCGGTCGAGGTGCGCAAGCTGATGTCGTCGGCCGACCGCAACATGCAGGACTTCCTGCAGCAGGGCGTCGACGAGCGCGCCCAGGAGATCCTGGAGGCGGGGGGCGTGACGTGGGTCGAGGTCATCGACGAGGATTTCGGCGGCCCGTCCCAGCATCCGGTCTACACCCCGGAGGCGATCGAGGAGGCCAGGACCTTCCGCTCGGTGGCCGCCGGCAGCGCCACCCCGATCGCGCTCCACCATGCGGATTTCATGAAGCAGCTGACGATCAAGGACCGGTCGAAGCTCGACGAGCCGCGGGCCCTCTCCCTGCTGCTCGACTGGATGCGGGCCAACGGGATCTACCCTTCCATCGAGAACGTCACCTCCCAGGTGGCACGCCAGTTCGTCAAGAACCTGCAGGCCAGCACTGACTTGGCCTGGGCAAGCAAGGCCAAGTATCTTGGGCGCCTCAAGGTCTATTGGGCTTGGCTCAAGGATGAAGAGTTCGCGAAGGAGAACCCGTTCTACGACCAGACTGTCAAGAAGCAACTCGCCGAGGCTGATGCCGAGGAGGAGCGCCCCTATACCGACACCGAGGTGCAGAAGCTGTTCATGGGGGAGCCGCTCGAAGGCCGGGCGATGCTGGACGTCATGGCCGTCGCAGCCCTGTCCGGCGCCCGGCTCGACGCGGTGATCTCCCTCAAGGTCGGAGAGACGGACGAGGGGCTGTTCCGGTTCAAGAAGCAGAAGAAGGAGAAGGGTGATCGCGACATCCCGATCCACCCGGACCTTTACGAGATCGTCAACCGCCGCGCCGAGGGTAAGGGCCCGAACGATGACCTGTTCGAGGAATGGCCTGGACCGAAGCCGCCTTCAGTCAAGCCCCGCTCATCTTACTTCTCGAAGCGCTTCACTTTCTACAGCAAGAAGATTGGGGTGCGGGACGAGGTCAAGGGCAAGCGCAGATCGCTCGTGAACTTCCACAGCTTCCGGCGGTGGTTCATCACGAGAATGGAGCATGCGGCGGTCCCCGGCGACCTCATCTCCTCGATCGTTGGCCATGCCCGGGGCAGCCTGACGCTCGACCGCTACAGCTCCGGTCCGCAACTGCAGGCCGCGCTGGAGGCGATCAGCAAGGTCAAGCTGCCGCCTCTCGACGGGACGCCCGTCGTCGAGACCCGTGGCCTGAGGCCGACACGGAGGACGCCATGAAACCGCGGATACACCGTTCGAATCCCGACCCCTCCGCCCAACCCTAGGGCCCGCCACGTCGACGGGGGCCTGCCAAAACCGAGGCTCCCATGACCGTATTCGCGACCGCCGACCACCACCTCGGCCATGCCGGCATCATCTCGATGTGCAAGCGCCCGTTCCCCGACCGGGACAGCACCGCGATGAACGAGGCCTTGATCAGGGCCTGGAACGCCCGGGTCCGCCCCGGCGACGACGTCTGGCACCTCGGGGACTTCGCCTACGGCCTCAGGGGCGCCAAGCTGCGCGAAGCGTTCGACCGCCTGAATGGGACCAAGCGGCTAGTGCGCGGCAATCACGACAGCACCGAGGTCCTGGAGCTGCCCTGGGCGGAGCCGCCGCGCGATCTCGTCGAAACCAGCATCGGGGGCCAGAAGTACGTCCTCAGCCATTTTCCGATGCGTGCCTGGCGCGGCTCAATGGGCAGCACGGTGCACCTGTACGGGCACGTGCACGGGCTGATGCAGCCGACCAAGCTGAGCCTCGACGTCGGCGTGGACTGCTGGGACCTGCAGCCGGCGAGCCTCGGTGAGATCCTCGGCCGCCTGGAGAAGGCCACGGAGGAGCCGGAGGAGCAGCGGCTCGTCCGGCTGAAGAAGGGTGGGGGCGGCCCGGTCGACGAGGGCTAGACGTTCCGGGGCGCCCAGCGGGCCGCGTGCGCCTCCGCGAAAGCCGAGCGCCACCCGGTGGTCGGCTCGGGCTCGGGGGCCGGCTCCGGCGCCAGGCGCGGCGGCCGCACGTGGGCGAACCGCTCGACGAGGGCGTCCACGTCGAAGTCGCTCCCGTCGTCGTACGGGGCGTCCTCCGCCGAGGCGGTCGGCCCGGATTCGAGCGCGGGCTCCTCGTGCCCCTCGGGCTCGCCCTGGACCGGCGGGGCGCCGCTCTCGGCCTCCAGGGCATCAAGCTCCTCGGCGCGCCTGCGCAGATCTGCGGCGGCCGCGCGGGCGATCGCGGGCAGCGCGTCCACGACCCAGGCAGGCACAGGCTTGGCGTCAGGGCCGGCGAGGAGCCACTGCGCCACCCGCGGCCGGCCGATCGCCCGGCCCGTCGCGACCTCGATCGCCCTCGCGAACTCCGCGTGCCAGACGGTCTTGGGCTCGCCCTCGTCGCTTCCGCGCCCGAGCTGCTTGCCGAACGCGGCATCGCCGATGCGACGGACTAGCTCCCGACGTCGGGTGCGCTCCTCGGCGGTGGTGAACTCCCGCGTTCCCATGGCTCTCCCCCTGATGTGCGAACCCCGGGGACGGTGCCCCGGGGTGAACGAATTGTATCACTTGTCCTTCAGGTGAACAGGGACGTTCACCGGCTATTCGACAAGTTCCGGCGCGCCGAGATCCGGACAGCGCACCACCTCCAACCCCCTGGCCATCCCCTTCGCGTACCCCGTCGCGTAGGCGGCGTCGTAGATCGCGATGGCGCGCAGGATTTCCCGGGGCTCCAGACGGAGGCTCTCCATGGACGACGAACGGCTCGACGAGATGCCGAATTTTCACGTCGATCTCCTTCGCTTGATATTCCGCAGACCCATCCATTCGCTGCCAAGCGTGCAGCTGCGAGGTGTACGTCACCTTGAGTCCAGGCCTGACCTTGGGTGGCGAGGCAGCGAGGCGGGCCAGGACCTCGCCGACCGTCGCCTTGCGCATGAATCCCGGATCGAGCAGCGGCGCCTGTGCGGCCGCCGCGACCTCGGAGGCGAACGCTGCGCAGAACTCCGAGGAGGACGGAACCGGCATGACGTAGTCGAAGCCTTCCAGGTCCTCCCCGACCTTGGCGAGGATCGCCCGCGCCCGCCTCATGACCTGGGACCTCCAGTGGGCCGTGATCGTGAAGCCGCGTCGCGACTTCATAGCATGAATTAGCGGGTTGCCGTCGTCGCGGCGCGACCCGTTCCCGTTCCGCGAGAACACGTGGATCAGGAGCGTTCCGCCGTTACGGCTCCGGGTCGGGTTCGCCTCGATGGAGGTGTTGACGCCGTTCTCGTGGTGGTCGTTGATGCTCACGGCCTTCGCGGCCGAGACGTCGATACCCATTATGTCCTTGCGTGACCTTCCCGAGATGTCATGGACCTTGCTCAGGACGCCCCACATGCGCCGCGGCTAGGGCGAAGGGCAGGGTAGGACCGAAGCGGATCGATGGCCGCCCTGTAGCATTTCGCGGCCGGCAGGGAAGCGGTTGATCGCCGTCCATGACCAGCACCCTGTGCCGCATGCCTGACCTCGTGCCGGGGTAACGGGAGCGCTGATCGTCGCTCCGTCGCAGCGGCACCATCCATGCGCCCGGCTCGGCCGGAGCGCCGTGGCGGTGCTTGGCAAGGTCCAAACCAGCTTATCCACGCTCAGGGGCGTGGCTAAGTCGGCCTGTAGGCATGCCAATCCTTACGCTCAGCAAACTTGGCGGCAGCCAGTATAAAGTTCTCTCCTCCCAAAAAAGCTGACTGTTTGGCGCTCACTCGTGAATGCCTGCTATTGGCGCGTAGGCGACCAGTCGGCATGCTAACTCTTGACCCAAAGGAGGCCTTCGCAAGGTCCGCTTACGGGCATTCTGATGAGCGGCATAAGCGACCGATGGTGGCCGAAAGCCGCTGGTCCGCTTCGGAGATGGTAACCTGGAAGTGCGGACGTACCGCTCCCGACCCAACCCAGCCGCCGGGACCACCGTTTGCGTTTCTCCAAAGCGGTCGTTCGTCTGCCACGCTGCAAGTTCGGCTCGGGGGTGGGTAGCGCGGTCTTTGGCCTTTCGCTCTGGCAGCGGAAGCCCGCCCCGCCGCGTCAGGGTCGGTCTGATAGATCGTGGAGGCCGAAACATTGATAGGATCACTATGACCTTCCAGAACGAGATCGCAGCGTTCTTCGCCAGCTACATCGATGCGTTCGCTCGCCACGACGCTGACGCGCTGAGCGATCTCTGGGAGCCGGTCGGGCTGTTCCCGTCACCGACGGGTAACTTAGCGATGCCGCGGGAAGTATTCCGCGAGCATTGCGTGATACTGATGGATTTCTATCGCGAGCAAGAGATCGTTCAGCCTCTGGGCGAATTGATGTCGGCGGTCGAACTTTTCCCGAACGTCGCTCAGGCTCGCATGGCCTACCGGATGTTGGGCGACGGCGAGGCGCTCATCGCGGAATGGGAGCACGTCTACATTCTACGCCGCAGCGACCGGTGGAGGGTGTCGTTGACGATTGCCGATGGTGAAATGGCTGCATGGGCCGCACTCGGGGCGCAACTCTAATCGGGGGAAGCCGCGTCATTTCACGCCGAGCGGGACGCGGGTTTCGGAAGGCATCGCGGGAAGCGGACGCTACGGATGTCTTAGAAGGGCCATTAGCGGTCTCAACGGCAATGTCCGCTTAATGCAACCGCCATCCAGAAGCGGACCGGCAAAAATCCACCCATCAGAGACAGTCACGCGAGTCCTGCATGACGGCCGACGTTGGCCAAAAGCGGAAGGGCTGCTTTGGAGTAGAGCGATCATAGAAGCGGATGGCCTGCTAAACCCAACCTACCGTTACAGGCTGCTATGATGGTCGCCGAAATGCGGACGCAGCGTGGGTTCGACTCGCTCAGCTACCCTGTCGCAAGCTGCCGTCCTCCTCGCGTGGTCCGCCACCGCTTGGCGGCGTAGGTTCGTCCCGTGGCGGGTGACCAAACATGGCCTTGTAGGCGCGGCTGAAGGCTGCCTCCGACTCGTAGCCAACGCGCGATGCGACCTCTCCAACACGCGCCTCGCGGGCGACCAGCATGTCCCGGGCGAGCGTTAGCCGCCACTCGTTCTGGTAGCGCAGGGGCGAGCGCCCGACGAGCGCTGTGAACCGGTCGCAGAAGCTCGACCGCGACATGCCAGCCGCGCCCGCCAGGGCCTCGACGCCCCAGGGACGCGACGGACGATCGTGCATGACCTTCAACGCCCGGGCGATGCGGGCGTCCGCGAGCCCTCCCAGCCATCCGGTGGTGTGCCCGCGCTGGACCCAGGTCCGAAGGGTGCGGATGACGATGACGTCGACGATCCGCGAGATCATCAGGGCCGCGCCCGGCTCGTCGTCGGTCACCTCCACCATCAGGAAGGGCACGATGCCCTCCAGCCATCCCGCCCCCTCGTCGCGCCGTATGTGGATGCGCCCGGGCAGGGCCGAGACCATGCCGCGCAGGGCGTGGGGATCGAACCAGAACCGACAGACGATCACCGAGGCGCGCGAGGCGGACGCCAGCAGCCGAGCCCCTCCGAGCCCGCGGGGCAGGAGCACGAGATCGCCCGTGTCGATGACCACGCGCTCCGCGCCGTCGTCATCGACGTGGAGCGAACCCTCGGCGACCACGAGGACATGGGCGGCCCCGACCTCCAGGTCCAGGCTCCCCGACCGCTCGACCTCATGGGACCGAACGTGGTCCCCAGTCAGCCTGATCTGCGCCAGGACGAGGGAGAGGAGGTCGCCGGCGGCGACGCTCGGTCCACCCTTCGGTGGAACGGTCAAGTTTTCCAGCGATCCGGTCATGGGTGCCATCGGCGTCCGTTCGTAAAAGTGCCTTCCGAAGCGAGGCATATCTCCCCGGAAAGACACCGCTTTCACGAAGCCCGGCGTTTCGGTCGCCGGCGTCCTCCGCGTGATTGCCCGTCGTCCCGATCCTCCGCCTCGCCGCGCTTCCGAAGGGACCATCGATGACGACCGTCCAAAGACCCGGCCATGACACTTCGCGCTGGCTGAGCTCCTATTACTTCCTCCGTGCCGGGGTATCCGTCGGCTGGGTCGCCGCCGCCTTCACCATCGGGAAGGCCATGCCGCCGGCCGCTGCGGCGCTCCTGATCGCCTATCCCGCCTGGGACGCCGTCGCCAACGTCATCGACGCGCGTCGCAGCGGAGGCTTGGCCGCCAATCCCAGCCAGGTGCTCAACGCAGCCGCAAGCGCCGTCGTCGCCGTCGCGGTGGCGGTCGCGCTCGGTTCTGGCATGCACGCGGTGCTGGCGGTGTTCGGTATCTGGGCGATCCTGTCCGGCCTGTTGCAGCTCGCGACCGGCGTGCGGCGCTGGCAGGAGGGTGCCCAGTGGGCGATGGCGCTCAGCGGAGCCCAATCGGCCCTCGCAGGCACCCACTTCATCTTCACAGCCAACAGTGCCTCGACGCCGGGGATCACGGACATCGCTCCCTACGCCGCGTTCGGCGCCTTCTACTTCCTGGTCTCGGCCGTGTGGCTGACCGTGGCGCAGGCGCGGAAGGGAACGACGGAACGGACGGCATGAACCTACCCGGCGCCGGCGGAAAGTCCGAATCCCGCTTCGACGCCGCCTGATCCCGCTTCGACGCCGCCTGCTGTTTCCCGTGACCCCGTCCTCGGCGAACGGGCCGGGGACGCCCGGGACCGGACGGCGACACGGCGGTGGCGGACGACCCTTCACATCGGCTGCGGTCATTCAGGGCTGTCCGCGGGATCGCCCGGGGTCGTGTCGAGCGTCATGGCCGCAAGGACGCGCTCCCGATGGCGAGAGGCGGCGAAGCCCAGGAGCGCGGTCGCGGTGGCAGTCTCCACGGCGGACGAGAGCCCTTCCTCCGCGATCTCGCCCGCGATCCAAAACGACAGGCAGCCGCGGAACGTGAAGGCGACTTGGTCGGCCAGGATAGCCCGCGCCTCCCCGCGAAGATCCTCAAAGATCCCTGCAAAGTCCCCGAGCGCGAGCTCCCAAGGGCACGCGAACGAGGCCGCACCTCGCCCGGTGTCGGGCCGGCTGTGCCGAGGGAGCCCACCACGGCCTTGTAGACCACCGGACGTTTGAGAAGGCATGCGGCCGCGGTCCGGCTCATCGCCAAGGTCCGGTCGATGGCGTCGCCGGCGGGCGCCTCCGCTCGGAAACGGGCCTCCATGCGGTCGATCACCCGGTCCGAAAGCGCCTGCATAATTGCGCCCTTGCTGCCGAAGTGATTGAACGGCGTCACGAAGCCCTTGCCGGCCTCCACGGCCAATTCCCGCACTTTGGGCTTCGCAACCGAAAACTGGACAGGCGGTAAACTACGCAACTGGGACGCCCGGCTGGCTTTCGGCGCCGGCCCTTTCCGGCCGAAGAGAAACGAACGCTTCGGAGAAGGGTGTCTGCAAAGATCAACAAACCTTCGCTCACCCAAGGTTGCCACAAAGGTTGACGTTGGCGCATCCACGTTGAGCTCGCCGAGCGCTGGACGCTCCGCATGATCTCGTCTGGTCAACCCGCATCAGGTCCCTCTTCTTCGCGCGCTCTCGCAACGGCCTCTAGCGGCTCGACGTGCTCGTCAGGCCGCAGCACCACGACCTTGGTGTTCACGGGCACGCGCTCGTAGAGATTGATGACGTCTTGGTTGAACATCCGGATGCAACCGGACGAGACGTTCGTGCCGATGGTATGCGGCTCGGTCGTGCCGTGAATGCGGTAGAGGGTGTCCCGGCCGCCGTCGAACAGGTAGAGCGCGCGTGGGCCGAGCGGGTTCGTCAGGCCCGGCGCCATTCCATTGCGCCAAGGTCCGTTGCGCTCAGGCTCGCGCCGGATCATGTCGGCAGTCGGCGTCCAGCGCGGCCATTCCGCTTTGCGCCTGATCTCGGCGGTCCCATTCCAGGCGAGACCAGCCTTGCCGACACCGACGCCGTAACGCAGGGCCCTGCTGTTCTCGCGTACGAGGTAGAGAAACTTGTTGCCCGGATCGACGACCACGGTACCCGGCGGCTCGCTGCGCGGGTATGCGACCTCCTGGCGGACGTAGCGCGGATTGACCTCGCTGATGTCGGTCGCCGGCAGCGGGAAGCGCTCGGTGGGGTTCGCCCCGTACATGGCGAGGAAGCTCGGGTGCATCGGCGCGACGCTCGCGATTGCCCCAACGTCACGATCGGTCGCCATGCAACCCGCCGCCAGCAGCGTGAGCGATAGCACGGAAGCGCCGCGCAGCGCTCGGGTACGGGACGGGTGCAGGCCGTCAGGGAGGTGCTTCGTCATGGGTCTGTGCTCATATCCAGTCATAGCGTCACGCTTATTCAACGGCCGTCACATTTTTCTACTGCGTCGATGTCATGCGCAAAATTGTTCGAAGACTCTATAGGATAGATAATCTACATAAATCGATCATTGGTTCAGCCATAAGCTGCATTGCCAGTGCACCGATCCTGACAGCTTAGACGAGACGGAGATCTCGCGTTTATCTCTGGAGACGTCCGCGCCGCTTACGCGTGAACCGGCCACTTCGAGTAAGCGGCAGGCATGCTCGGCAATGGGCGGATCATCGTGGCCCCGACGGTCGACATCGAGGCCCGCTGCAGTCTTAGCCTTCGTGCCGACGGAGGGCAGAGGGTCGGGAGGTCGCGAGCAGGACGGGGGCGTAGAGCTCGGAGCCGGGCTGGCGGCCCTCGCGCTGCGCTGTTGTCTGCCCTGACCGTCACACGAGCCGCCCGCCGGTTCACAGAAACGGTACTTAACTGGTAGTGGGCTGCCGCGGGCCAAACTCGCCGGCCGGCGCCCCGGCGTTTTCAACGCGGACACGCAGGCCGTGGCTTGAGGCACGGGCCGCCGCGGCCTTCTCGGGCGAACCCTAGGATCGATGCGCACGTTGCTTCAACGACTCCGGGATCGCGGAAGCCTTCCTAATGCAAACCGCTCGTCCTCCTACTCAATCCTCGTCCTGCCATCTGCGCAGATCAGTTTGGTCGCGATAGGCCATGCGGTCCGGCGTCGTGATGAACTCCACCGTCGTGCCCCAGGGCATACGGCAGTAACAGACCTTGTTTCGCGGACCTTTCTCGGTTGCATAGGGAATGGCCCGTGGCGCGGTGAGGGGTCTACCGCCGGCCTTCTCGAAGCGCTCGACCGAAGCGTCGATGTCGTCGGTGTAGAGACCGAAGTGGGTGATGCCGAAATCGCTCGCTCGGACCGGCTGGGCCTGTTCGGGGCCGTGCATCTCGAAGAGCTCGATATCGGGTCCGGTTCCGATCCTGACCATCGCCTGCCCACGCACGACTGTTCCAGGGAATGCGCCGACGGCCCGCTCGAATTCGGGCCCCTGCCGCGGCGAGTCCTGCGGTCCGAAGGACTGATAGATCACTTGGCCGCCGAAAGCTTCCACCAGGAACGATTTCGCGGCTTCGATGTCAGGCACCGTGATACCGATATGATTGACGCCGCGAATAACAGGTGCGGTCATGAGGAAATCTCCTGGCTGAATCGATTGTATTCCGCCTGGCCCACGGCAGCGCGGGCGCAGAGTTTCAATTGGGCCTGAGGAAATCGATCAGAGCGGCCGCGACTTCATTCGGCCGCTCATCCGCGACATAGTGGCTGCACCGGGCAATCGAGCCGCCCGTCACATGGATGGCGAACTCCTGGAGCATCGGCACCATCTGCGCACCGAAGCGCTGATCCCCGCCGAGACCGAGCACCGGTATGTCGAGCGGCTGCTTCTTGTACTCGAGTGCACCGGCATGGTCGGCGGCGAGAGTGCGATACCATTCCATGCCGCCGCGGGTGCGGCCAGGAAGTGCCATCGCTTTCGCGTAGATCTCGATGTCCGCCGGATCAAAGCTGCTGTGATCGTAGAACCGCTCAGCCATGAAGGCCGAGACATAGTCGTATTCACGCCCATGGATCAGACGCTCGGGCAAATCCCGATTCATGTGGAAGCCGAAATGCCAGAGCTTCGCGATCGTCGCCTCCCACCCGGTCCAGCCCGGAAGCGGAACGTCGAGGACGGCCAGATGCGTGACGGCCTGTCGATGAAGTACCGCCTGCGGCAACGCCGTCATGCCGCCAATGTCGTGTCCGCACACGGCGTAGCGTTCATGCCCGAGGGCAACCATGACGGCGTGCGCGTCGCGCGCCATCGTCGCCTTGTCGTAGCCGTCGAGCGGGCAGTCGGAAAAACCGGCGCCGCGCAGGTCCATGGCCACCACGCTGAAATGCTCGGCCAGCAGCGGCATCACCTGGTGCCATTCCCACCAAGTTTCCGGCCAGCCGTGAAGCAAAAGGATCGGCGGGCCTGAGCCGCCCGTTACGGCGTTGATCTTGATGCCGTTCGCCGGCACCAGCTGCTGGGCGAATCCCTTCAAAGCTGCGATCATGATCGCTTCCAAGTCGATGCTAACATTCAGACAGAAATAAAGCCTAGCTTTTAGCGCTGGTCGTAATCGGCGGCGATTGAGACATCGCGAACCGTCATATCAGCCATGATCGACCAATCCTTGTCCCCGAGGCCCGCGGAGACAGCTTTACTGAGCCCCTCGCGGACAGCTTCAAGCATGGGGAGCGTGCGTCCGATCCGGTTGCTGGCCTCAGTCGCCAAGCGCATGTCCTTGAGCGCGAGCTTGGCTTTGAAACCGAGCTCGAACGACCGTTCCGTGATCTGCACGCTGTAGCTCTCATAGGCGCGGCCCGAGAAAAGGGTGCCCAGGATGAGTTCGAAGAAATCCGCACGGTTGAGGCCGACGCTCTCGGTCAGCACGACCCCCTCAGCCATCGCCTCGATCGCCATGGCGATCATCATGTTGCAGGCAATCTTGGCGGCGTTCGCGCGGGCGGGATCCTCGCCCAACCTCCAGACCTTCTTGCTGATCGAAGCGAGCAACGGCTCGACCGCGGCAACGGCCTCGGCCTTCCCGCCCGCCAGGATGTTGAGCTGGCCACTCGCTGCTACGCTCGGCCGTCCGAGAACGGGCGCGGACACATAGCCAAGGCCGACCTCTTCGTGCAGTGACGCCAGTTCTCGCGCGAAAGCGACCGAGATCGTCGATGTGACAACATGGGTCAGGCCGGGCCGCGCGCTAGCAAGCAGACCGGCATCCAAGATGACCTCCCGAATGGCCGGATCGTCAGACAGCATCGTGAAGACCGCATCAGCCTGGAATACTTCTGCCGCGAGCTCTACCCGGATTACCCCGGGAACACGATCCTGGGCCACCTTGCTGCGATTCCAGGCTCGCACCTCATGGCCTGCCTTTACCAAGTTCAGGGCCATTGCCGAACCCATACTGCCGAGACCGATGAATCCGGCCTGCATGATCTACCTCCTGCTGTTCGGATGAGGGCTGTGCGCGGAACTGGACGCAGGCGTTCGGCAATCGTCGGCCCGAGCCCTGTACCTTCAGCCGATGGCAGCAACCTAGATGCTTTGAGTTGTTCTTTAAGCGACAGAAATGTACTTCTGGCGTTCAATTTTGTGGGGGTGCCGCGATGGAATGGAGTGACGTCAGGATCTTTCTTGCCATCGCGCGGTCTGGCACGCTCGGCGGCGCCGCGCGCGCTCTTCAGACGAGCCATCCGACCGTAGGTCGGCGTCTACGCGCGCTGGAGCAGGCGATCGGTCACACGCTCTTCCAGCGCACTGCGGACGGTCTCGTCCTGACCGAAGAGGGCCACGGGATCATCGCGCTGGCGGAGCAAATGGAAGAAGGCGCGCTGGCCATGCAGCGCCGGCTTGCGGGGCAGGAGCAGAACTTGAAGGGCAGCCTGCGCATTTCATCAGCGGACTGGTTCGGGGCCTATGTCCTGCCTCCCATCCTAGCGGATTTCTCGAAGGCCTACCCCAATGTCGACGTCGAGATCCTGACCGGCACGCGCCTGTTCAACCTCGCCCAGCGGGAGGCCGACGTCGCTTTTCGTATCGTTCCGTTCAACACGGCCGATGTCGTTCAGCGGCGGCTCTTCAGGCTCGAATACGGCGTCTACATCGCCGAGGAGGCGCCCGATCCCCGATACGGAGATGGGGCTGGGTTCCGCCTGATCACCCATGAAACATCCACCGGCCACTTCCCTGACATCGCGTGGCTCATTGAGAGTTTCCCCAACGCAAGACCGGTCCTGCGATCGAACAACCGCAACGTCCAAGGGCGCATGTGCAAGCAAGGCGTTGGCATCGCTGTCCTGCCTCACGTAGTCGGCAATCAGATCCCAGGTATCCGCAGACTGGACCTACCAACGAAGCCGCCAACGCGAGACATCTGGATGGGATACCACCGCGATCTACGGCGTCTTCAGCGACTTCGAGCGTTCATCTCGACCGTATCGAACCATCTCGTGGACGCGACCGCCTAATATGCCGCCAGAAGATAACTCAAGGTTGCCTGGGGAATCTCAAAATCGCTGCAGCCGTCTAGGCCGGTCGCTCCTCGGCTCTATCGGGCGCCAGATCCGGTTTATTCATCCAGCCAACCGAGCCGAACGACCGTGATGGAGCGCGAAGTCGAAGGTCCGGTTTCAGGTAGGGCGCTGATGTCGGCTCCTGGCGCGAAGCCGAACAAGGCGGGGGCGAACTCCTGACCCTAAGCGGACGCTGGAGCCACCACTGGCGAAGGTCCGGGTGGGGTGGTTAGCTGCCGTTCGCTTCCGCCCTAGCGATGACCGCCGGGCCTACCTCAATCACCTCAGGCTCGGCGTTGCAGATCACTTCCAGGCACCACTCGTCGGTGGCAACAAAGTAGCTGAAGCGCGCCTTGGACCCCTCGCCGAGGAAGGCGATCATACTCTCTCTGGACCAAGCGTGACCTGTCGCGCGGAAAGTTGTTTGCGCCGGTCGCGGCGTGACATCGGATGCTTCCCAAAGCTGAATGAGCCCGTTCTCGTCGAGCACACGAAACGCAATCACATCGCTGAAACCAAAGCGGATGATCGTTCCCTTGGAGGTCGAGACGAAGCTCGCTTCAAGGTCCCGAGACTGTGGCTGCGGTGAAGGCGGCAGTGCATAGCTCAGACCTTCCCTCACTAAAGTTGCCAATGGCGATCCGAAATCGAAGGTCAATCTGCCAAGCAAAAGATCGTCGTTTTCGACGAGTGTTGGCCAGGGCGCGAATTCAACTGGATCTAGGGCGAGGTCCGCTAAAGGGGCGTTCGGCTGTTCGATCATCATCGCCTACTGCTCGCGCTCGAAGGACACAGCCGCAAGGTCTGCTCCGGGTGGGAAGCGGTCCTACGTGACGCGAGGTGGTAGCGCACCAACCTTTCGCCGCTGATCCTGTGTGACCCAGTATAGTAGTCGAGCCTTTGGCGGAGCCTCGCGGCAAATATCGAGATTAGCGCCACGCTCTCTCAAAAATCGCCTGAAGCGTGATGTATTTTTTCGACCATATACTCCAACGTATGTCTTCCAAGGACACCAGCATCGATAGGCAACGTGCCCACTGAATGCCCAGTCGATCTCCTTCTTCTGTATGAACTTTTCGGTCCTCGTGCGCTCCGCTATGCAAACGAGCGTATCACCATCAGGGGCGAAATGTGGGTCACGGAACACGTAGATGCGCAGTGGCTCTGGCATACTCAACCTTAGCGCTAGCCTCACTAGGTCCGCAATGGGTCGGGAGCAACGGTCTAGGCCCGCCGGCTCCAATGTCGGCTTGTGTTGCATAGAGCCGTCATTCGGCATTGGGCTCAGAGGCAGCATCAGGTTCCTCATAACGAGCTCCTGAACCCAGGAGCCTGTCATGCCCGAAGTCGTTACCGTTTCCACAGAACCGCGTGTTCCCTGGAACCGCGGCCGTATCGTCGGACCCAAACCGCCGCTGAAGCCGAAGCACATCTGGGCCCTGCGCACGCGCCTCCAACTCGCCAACCGCACACGAGACCTCGCCCTGTTTAACCTTGCCGTTGACAGCAAGCTACGCGGGTGTGATCTCGTCGGCCTGCGCGTGAGCGACATCTACCTGGGCGACGCCGTGCGTCTTCGAGCGACCGTCTGCCAGCGCAAGACCGGCAGGCCGGTTCCGTTCGAGATCACCGAACCGACGCGCGAGGCTCTCGCGGATTGGTTAACTGCGCGCAGGTTGAAAGCCGGCGACTGGCTGTTTCCAAGCCGGAGTCGGCTCGGAAAGCATCTCACGACGCGGCACTACAGTCGGCTGGTCGACCGCTGGGTTGCCCTGATCGGCCTGGACCCTTCGGCGTTCGGTACGCACAGCCTGCGCCGCACGAAGGTTGCGCTGGTCTACAAGCGCACCGGCAACATCCGAGCCTGCCAACTGCTCCTTGGCCATACCAAGCTGGAGAGCACGGTTCGCTACCTCGGCATAGAGGTTGACGACGCGCTGATCCTCTCGGAGCAGACCGAGATCTGAAACGGGCGCCGCAGTCGAAATGGCCGCGGCGTGCCAGTAAAATGGTCGCCCCCCAGGGTGCCAAATGACCCTTTGCGGACCCTGAAGGTGCATCTCAGGAACGTCCGGTCACGCCTGCTATCCAGACGTCTGACGTCCGGCCGCGGTCTGATCAGCTTCACGAAGAGCCTGCAGCACCGCCGTTCTGAGGCGTTCCCGCTTTAATCCGTACGCTGTCACATTAATTTCGCTGCCCTCGTGCTCAAGAGGTTTCCGGCGGCACACGGCTGCACGCACATCGTCGGAGAGGCCGGCATGGCAGGATCAGCAATCGGCAGCTTCGCGCCCCGCCGAGATCAAGCAGCGCCGGAGCCGCACCACAGCCGCCCGAACCTCGACGGCCAGCGCTCGATCCTCGCGGCCGTCGCCTTCACAGGCGCCATCGCCGCCGCGCTCCTCTACGTCGCCTACAGCATCTACCTCGACGTCGATGCCACCGGTGTGCGGGTCACCACCTACCTGCCCTACATCCTGCTCTTCGTCGCCCTCGTGATCGCGCTCGGCTTCGAGTTCGTGAATGGCTTCCACGACACCGCCAACGCCGTCGCGACCGTCATCTACACGCACTCGCTGCCCGTCAACGTCGCGGTCGTCTGGTCCGGCTTCTTCAACTTCCTCGGCGTGCTCCTGTCCTCGGGCGCCGTCGCCTTCGGCATCGTCAGCCTGCTGCCGGTCGAGCTGATCCTGCAAGTCGGATCGGGGGCGGGCTTCGCCATGGTCTTCGCCCTCCTGATCGCCGCCATCATCTGGAACCTCGGGACCTGGTACTTCGGCCTGCCGGCCTCCTCGTCGCACACCCTGATCGGCTCGATCATCGGCGTCGGCGTTGCCAACGCCCTCATGCACGGCCGCTCCGGCACCTCGGGCGTCGACTGGACCAAGGCGACCGAGATCGGCTGGTCGCTGCTGCTCTCGCCCGTCTTCGGCTTCCTGGCGGCCGGTGCCCTGCTGCTCGTCCTGCGCGTCCTGGTGCGCAATCCCGCCCTCTACGCCGAGCCGGAGGGCAAGGAGCCGCCGCCGTGGTGGATCCGCGCCATCCTGATCGCGACCTGCACGGGCGTGTCCTTCGCGCACGGCTCGAACGACGGCCAGAAGGGCATGGGCCTGATCATGCTCATCCTGATCGGCACCGTGCCGACCGCCTACGCCCTCAACCGCGCCTTGCCGGATTCCGCGGTGGCGCAGTTCCGGCAGACCTCTCAGGCGGCCTCCGAGGTGGTGGCCCGGAAGGCTGCCGGCTACAGCGTCATCGGCGACCCGCGTCCGGCGGTCACGGCCTACGTCGCCGCCCACACGATCGAGGCGGGCACCTACCCGTCGCTCTCGATTCTGATCAGGCAGATCGGCGAGCAGGTCGACCGGTACGGCACCCTGGCGAAGGTGCCGGCCGAGGCCGTGGGCAACACCCGCAACGACATGTACCTCGCCTCGGAGGCCGTCCGCTTCCTGCTGAAGGATAAGGAGAGCGAACTCTCGTCCGCCGAGGCCGGCGCGCTCAACGCCTACAAGAAGAGCCTCGACGAGGCGACGCGCTTCATCCCGACCTGGGTCAAGGTCGCGGTGGCGATCGCGCTCGGCCTCGGCACGATGGTGGGCTGGAAGCGCATCGTGATCACGGTGGGAGAGCGGATCGGCAAGACCCATCTGACCTACGCCCAGGGCGCCTCCGCGGAACTGGTGGCCGCGGGCACGATCGGCGCGGCCGACCTGTTCGGCCTGCCGGTCTCGACCACGCACGTGCTCTCGTCGGGCGTGGCCGGCACCATGGCGGCCAACCGGTCCGGCCTTCAAATCGCGACCCTGCGCAACCTGGCCATGGCCTGGGTGCTCACCCTGCCGGTCGCGATGCTCCTGTCCGGCACTCTCTACGTGATCTTCTCGCGCCTGTTCTGACCCGGGATGGCCACGACATCGACGATCCCGGCTCGCCTCCTCTGCGACGAGCCGGCGCTTCCGGGCCTGCTCTGGGCCATGCGCTTCGACGAGGGCGGCCGCGGTCATCTCGTCGGCCACGCGGAGGGACTGTCCGCGCCCGGGACCTTCGGCGAGGGCTTCACCTGGCTGCACTTCAACCTGAACGACGCGCGGCTGGCCGGGCTCGTCGCCGAGGGCCGGCTCGGTCCGCGGCGCCTGACGACGACCGCCTTCGCCAGCGATCCGCACCAGCGCCTCATGGTCGAGGACGGCCATATCGGGGGCGTCGTGGCTGACCTCGTCTGCGAGGCCAGCGAGCCCACCAAGGTCGATGCGGGCGGGCGCAACATCGATGCTGGCGGGCGCCTGCATTTTGTGATGGGGCCGCGCCTCCTCGCGAGCGGCCGGCGCCACCCCGTCGTCGGGCCCGACCTGGCCCGCGATGCGGCCACCGAGGGGCAGTGCATCCTGGCGCCCGTCCAGCTCCTGGAGATCATCGTCGAGCAGGTCGTCGCCGCGATGGCGGCGACCGGCGGTCGCCTCGCCGACGAGCTAGACGAGATCGAGGACCACATCCTCGACGAGCGCGTCCGCGGCGAGCGGCGGCGGCTCGGCCCGATCCGCCGCGACGCGGTCCGGCTGCACAGGCAGTTGCTCGGCCTGCGCGCCGTCTTCCACCGCCTGGAGACGGCCGCCGACGACGAGCAGATCCCGGCCGTCGCGGTCGCTGCCGCCGCCCGGATCGCGCAGCGGCTCGACGCCCTCGACCGCGACATGGTGATGCTCGCCGACCGCTCGCGCCTGATGCAGGAGGAGCTGGCCTCCTACCTCGCCCAGGCCTCCAACCGCCAGCTCTACACCCTGTCGGTGCTCACCGCCCTTTTCCTGCCGCCGACGCTCGTGACCGGCCTGTTCGGCATGAACACCAAGGGACTGCCGTTCGCGGACAACGAGAGCGGCTCCACGGTCGCCATCGCGGTGGCCGTCGCCTCGGCGCTCGCGGCCTTCGCGCTGATCCGCGGCCTCGGCATCCGCCCGCCCCGCGACTGAGGGCCCTCATAGGCGCGGCTCAGTAGCGGATCGTGGCGCGCAGGCCGAACACGGCGGCGTTGCGGATCCGCGCGCCGTCCGGATCGCGCGGGTTGCTGATCCCACCGCCGGGCTTGAATACGTATTGGATGCTGGGCTGCAAGGCGACGCCGGGCCCCAGCACCGCCTGGTAGGTCGCCTCGACCACCGTCTCCGCGCTGCGGCGCGGCCCCGGCACGCCGCCGAAGGCCGCCGTCTCGACGTCGAGGCGGCGGGCGGCGTTGGAGATGCGGGCGTGGCCGACCGCGAGACCCATCGTATCATCCGACCGACCCGGGAAGAGGCCGCGATAGGCGATGCCGGTATCCATGTAGAAGTCGATCAGGTTGCGGTCGCCGGGCGAGCCCGCGGCGCGCAGGAACACGCTGGCGCCGTCGTTGGGGTCGTTCGGCTCGCGGTAGATCGTCTGGTCGATGAGCCCGTAGATCCCGCCGTCGCCGCGTCGCCGACGCCCGACCCCGGTACTCGCCGGATCGGCCAGCGACCGGCCCTCCGCGTCGCGGTCGAACGCGTTGAAGCGGCCGAACTGATACCAGCCGCCGAGTGTCACCGTGCCGGGTTCGCCCGTCGAACCCGGCGCGATGTTGTAGGCGTAGGAGACCTCCGCGAGGGCGAGCGCGGGATCGGTGAGGGGGAAGCGGGTGCCGGTGCGATTGCGCCGCTGCGGGTCGGGCTCGCGCCCGAAACGATCGGGCCCGCCCGGATCGCCATCGTAGAGTCCAGCCTGGAAGGACAGGTTGGCGTTGGGCACCACCTTCACGCGCACGCCCGGGGAGGCCAGCGGGTAGGACGGCCCGCCGCCCCGCAGGTTGCTCGCCAGGATGCCGGCCCAGCCGAGGGACCCGTTGGTGAACAGGATGCCGGTCTGGCTGACCATGTACTCAGTGTCGGTAGCGAGCTGCCCGACGCGCATCGCCAGACGGCCATCGAACAGGCTCTGCTCGAACCACAGCTCGTTGAGCCGCGAGGCCGACAGGGCCTCGATGTCGCTCACGGTGAGCAGATTGCCGACATAGGAGCGGGACGCGCCGCGTCCGTGCACCTGGTAGAAGGTCGTGTGGAGCGCAGCCCCCTTCCAGCCCGCCAGGGCGTCCAGATCGACATCGACGTCGATGTCGATGAGCCCGAGCGTCGCCGTACCGCGCCGCAGGCCGCCCCACACGGTGTGGACGGCCTCCGTGAAGTAGATCAGATCGTAGGAGATGCCCCGCTCGCGCAGGAAGGCGCGGTACCCGCCGGGGTCCCCGGCCGGGCCCAGCAGATCCTGGATCGTGCTCGTCACCTCTGCCGAGCGCTGCGCCGAGAAGACCGGCTGGGCGACCGAGGTCTGGGGATCGCCGCCCGCACCCGCGTCGGACCCGATGGCGAAACCCTCGGCGGCCACGCGGGCAGCCTCGCTCAGAACGTCGCGTGCCGGTTGCCCGAAGGCTGCCGAGCCCGACACCAGCGATGCTGCAAGTGCAAGGTAGCGCAATTTTTGTGCGTAGAGGCCGCGAGACATCGTGTACCCTACGCCCCTACGTTAGCTCCGCACGCCAGGGCAGGTAACCCTCAGGATGCCCGTGCGGGGCTGGCAGCGTCGCGACTTGGGGGAGGGAAAGCCGGCCCTCACACCGGCCAATCACCACATCAGCGCAGCATGGATCCAAGACTTCTGCTCCATCCACCGGTCAGTACCGCGCCGTCACGTACATCTCGCCCGGGATCGGTCCGCGGACGTAATCAGCGTGGCGCTCGCGCGGCGGCAACTGGACGGGGGGATGCTCGACCTCGCCGTAGGGGATCTGCTCCAGGATGTGGCTGATGCAGTTGAGGCGCGCCCGCTTCTTATCCACCGCCTCCACCACCCACCAGGGCGCCTCCGGGATATGTGTGCGCGCCAGCATGTCCTCTTTGGCCCGTGTGTAGTCCTCCCAGCGGCGGCGCGACTCGACGTCCATCGGCGAGAGCTTCCACTGCTTGAGCGGGTCCTCGATCCGCATGCGGAAGCGGAGTTCCTGCTCTGCGTCGGTGATTGAGAACCAGTACTTCAGTAACACGATGCCCGAGCGCACCAGCATGCGCTCGAACTCCGGCACCGAGCGGAAGAACTCCTCGACCTCGGCCTCGGAGCAGAAGCCCATGACCCGCTCGACCCCGGCACGGTTATACCAAGAGCGGTCGAACAGCACGATCTCGCCGGCCGCCGGCAGGTGGGCAACGTAGCGCTGGAAGTACCACTGGCTGCGCTCGCGCTCGCTCGGGGCGGGCAGCGCCGCGACGCGGCAGACGCGCGGGTTGAGGCGCTGGGTGATCCGCTTGATCACGCCGCCCTTGCCGGCCGAGTCGCGGCCCTCGAATAGCACCACCACCCGCAGCTTCCGGTCCTGCACCCAGTCCTGAAGCTGCACCAACTCGTGCTGCAGGCGGAGCAGCTCGCGGAAGTAGAGCCTGCGGCTCAGCGCATCCGCTCGCGCCTCGCCGGAATGCGCCTCAAGGCGCTCCAAGCGCTCGTCCTCGAGTTCCAGCTCGCACTCCTCGTCGTAGCTGTCGGCGAGCTCGCGGCGGAGCGCCTCGATGTCGGGGGCACGAGGCGTGGTCTGGTCAGGCATTATCGTCGCCATCGGGGAGGTGTGGGGAGAGTGGGCGATAGGACCAGGCTTCCATGACAGGCCTGAGAAGCCTGGACCGGTTGGCCGGAAGAGGCCGGGAATATTCGGCTCGTCGGTGGCTGCATCGCTGTCCATGCCTCCGGAACCGGCAGGACCATTCTAATGTCATCGACCGCTGGCGCGGCATGATCCGAAGCCACTTCTGGCGCGTTGTGGATCCGACCGAGCAGGGCGCCGGTGTGGGCGCGTTGTGGCCATCGTGGCAGCAGGAAGGATTGGATGACCGGACCGCGCGAGATCGAGCTGAAGCTGGAATGCGAGTCCTCCGACCTCGGCACGTTGCAGAGCCACCCGCTCCTGCAGGAGGCTTCTGAGCAGGACGAGGCGGATCTGAGTTCAGTCTACTTCGACACAGCCGAGCAAAGCCTGCGCCGAGCCGGGCTCGGGCTGCGCGTGCGCCGGCATGGCGAGCGCTTCATCCAGACCCTCAAGGCCGAGGGTGACGGCCTCTTCGACAGACCCGAATGGGAGCAGGAGGTCGCCGGCCCCCAGCCGGACCTCGGCGTCCTGGCCGATACGCCGCTCGCCAAGGTCCTCGGTCGCAAGGATAAGCTGCAACCCCTGTTCACCACCGCTGTGACGCGGCGTACATACCTCATCGAGCAGGGCCGATCGCGCATCGAAGTCGCCCTGGACTCGGGGCGGATTACAGCGCCAGCTGCGAATGACCGGACTGCCCCGATCTGCGAAGTGGAGCTGGAACTCAAGGACGGCGTTGCCGGGGACGTGTTCGCCCTGGCCCACGCCGTTGCCTCTCTCATCCCGCTGCGTCTGGGCGTCCGCAGCAAGGCTGAGCGCGGTTATGCGCTCGCCTCGGGCGAACTCGACCGCGTGCGCAAGGCCGAGCCCGTGCCGCTGCACGCAGACATGAGCGCTGCCGAGGCCTTCCAGTCTGTGGCACACGCCTGCCTGCGCCACATGCGGTTGAACGAGGATGTGCTGCTGCAGGGCCGCGACGCCAATGCCCTCCATCAGGTGCGCGTCGCGATCCGGCGGCTGCGCTCGGCCTTCTCGCTGTTCGGCGAACTCATCGACGATCCGCAAGGCAGCCGCATCCGGGCCGAGTTGAAGCGGGTGACGGAGCCGCTGGGTCATGCCCGCAACCTCGACGTCTTCCTCGCCACCACGCTGCCGGCCGAGCGCGAGCGGCACCCGGACGAGCCCGGCTTGCTCAACCTGGAGACGCAGCTCGAAGACCAGCGCACACGAGCCTACGAGGCCGTGCAGGTCTTGTTGCGCTCTGAGGCGTGGCGTGCGCTGCTGCTCGATCTCGTCAGCTGGATCAACGCCGGCCCTTGGCTCTTGGACGAGACCGAGGAGCGTGTGAGGCTACGTGAGGAGGCCGCACGCGACTTCGCGGCGCGCGAACTCAACCGGCGGCGCCTACAGGTGAAGCGGCGCGGCCGCGATCTCGATGCGCTCAGTCCCGAGGACCGGCATCAGGTGCGCATCGCCGCCAAGAAGCTGCGCTACGGGGCGGAATTCTTCGTAGGCCTGTACCCGGGCAAGAAGTCGGTGAAGCGCCATGCTGCCTTCGTCAAAGCGCTCTCCGAGTTGCAGGATCACCTCGGCGCCCTCAACGACATCGCCACGGGCCATGTGATCGTGCAGGACATCGCCGGAGAACACGCGAGCACCTCGACCCTGTTCGCTGCCGGCATGACAGCGGCCGACCTTAAGGCGCGCACCCGCAAGCTCCCGGCAGCCGCCGCCGACGCGCATGAGGATCTGGTCGATGCCAAGCCGTTCTGGCGGTAGCTGAGCCGACCGGCCGTCTTATGACGGTTCCTTGAACCTTCAGACGTGCTTGCCGATTGTTCCGGCACCGCGTCGGTGGAGGTCGGCCATGATCATCCGTAGCGTTGGCGAACTGGTGTGTGGCCGATCCCTCCACGCCATCGACGCTGCTGCAACGGTCACGGAGGTCTGCCGGCGGTTGCGCGAGCATCATGTCGGCGCCCTCGCCGTGACGGAGGGGGAGGCCCTCATCGGCATCATCAGCGAGCGCGATGTGATCGCCCGGGTCATCGCCACCGCGCTGGACCCGCACCTCACCCAGGTCCGGGCCGTGATGACCCCCGATCCGCAGACGATCGACGTCGAGGAATGTTTGGCCGACGCGCTTCAGACGATGCTCGACGGCCACTTCCGGCACCTGCCCGTGATGCAGGACGGACAGGTCATGGGCATGATCTCGATGCGGGACATCCCGACCGAGTACAGGCTCATGCGCCAGCGCTACGAGCAGATGCGAGATCAAGACGGAACCGTCGCTTAGCCGAGAGCCTGCCCTACTGAACGACTCGGGATTGGTCATCAGCTGCGCGAGTGCCGACCATCAACCGTTACCGATCTTGGCTAGCGTGCTCCGGCACCCCGGGAAGACCCAATACTCGACCGCTGGACGTTGATCGCGGTCCTGGCCGGCCTCCTGGCATCGCTAGGCCGAACGCAAGCCTCTTAGGAACGGGAACAGCTCTGGCCGCACGGCGCAGCGCGGGGGTGAGCCGGAGGCTTAGCATGCTGCTTCCTTCACGGTCATCACCAGGAATAAGAGTGCTGATGCAGCAGCAGGCCGAAGTCAGATATCGGTCTCGCGTCTCGATACCGCCTCCGGGCCGCTCCCAGTCTGCAACAGGCTAATTCCGCCGGTTTCGCCGCTGATCGGCAGGGGCTCGTTGGACATCTCGGGTTCCGCCGGCCAGCCGTAGCCATGCTCGGCCTCCGTTTCGGCAGCACGTGCGGCCTCATGATCGGCGATCATGCGCTGTTGGTCTCTCGTCGGCTGATCGGGCATTGCAGCCTCCCTGTTCTCCAGTGTCGTTCGGCTGCAACCCCGGACCTCTGTCGGCAGCCTTCCGTATCAACTGTCGAGCGCGTCGTTTTGTTGTTGCAATATAAGTGTCACAAAATTGTAAAAGAGCTAATTTTTGTAGTTTGTTATGATTTTGCTGAACCATCGGTCCGGATGAAGATTATAGAACGGCAGTTTTCTGGCGATAGGCAGGCATGCCTTGTCGCGCGGCCGAACGGGGTACGACAGACCGAATGACTGCATCGCACCGCCCAGACCCGACGCCCGTCCGCTTCAGCCGCCCGATTCAGATCGTGATCCTGACGATTTGCGCCGTCGCCGCGCTCGCCGCCTGGCGCTGGCAGGCCAGCCCGGCCACGGCAGCCGCACCGATGAACGCGGAGGCACCCGTGGCCGAGGCCCCCTTTCGGCTGACAGAGGCACAGCTCGCGGCCGTCACCAGCGAGCCCGTCGAGCAGCGCCAGTTCTTCGAGGAGATCGTCACCGAGGGCAAGATCGGGGTGGACGAGTATCAGGCCACGCCCGTCTTCTCGCCCTATCCGGGACGCGTCGTCGCGATCTTCGCCCGTACCGGCGAGCAGGTGCGCCAGGGACAGCGCCTGTTCTCGATCCAGGCCAACGAGATGGTCCAGGCGCAGAACGACTATCTCGCCGCCCTCAACGTCCTGAACAAGGCCCGCTCGCAACTCGCCTTCGCCCAGGCTGCAGAGAAGCGCCAGCGCGATCTCTACGAGGGGCGCGTGACGACCCTGCGCGAGTTGCAGACCGTGCAGAACGACCTCAACACGGCCAGCAACGACGCCAAGACCGCCGAGGTCGGGCTGGAGGCGGTGAGGAACCGCCTGCGCATCCTGGGCCTGCGCGACGACGAGATGGCCAACCTGCAGAAGGGCGCCATCAACCCCGAGACCGCGATCAACGCGCCGCTCAGCGGCACCATCATCCAGCGCAAGATCGGCCCCGGCCAGTACGTCACCACGGGCGGCGGCGAGCCCTCCTACATCATCGGCGACCTGTCCAAGGTCTGGCTCATCGTGCAGCTGCGCGAGTCCGACCTCGCCCGGATCGAGATGGGGGGGCGGCTGCAGTTCCGCGTGCTCTCGCACCCCGACCGCGTCTTCGAGGGCCGTATCAACTTCATCGGCTCCTCGGTCGATCCGGCGAGCCGGCGCATCACCGTGCGGGCCGACATCGACAACCCGCAGCGCCTCCTCAAGCCCGAGATGTACGCCAGCGTGCGCATCATCAACGAGCGCGAGCACCTCTCCCACGCGGTGCCCCGCGCGGCGGTCGTGCTGGAAGGCCACAAGGCGAGCGTCTGGGTGCTGAAGCCTGGCAACGTGGTCGAGAGCCGCCGCGTCCGGACCGGCATTATCGACGGCGGCAACATCGAGGTCCTCGAAGGCCTCGCGCTCGGCGAGCGGGTGATCTCGCGCGGCTCGCTGTTCATCGACCGCATGGTGACGCGGGGCTGAGGCGCCCGCGCCTTTCGAAGACTGAGGGGGAATGCATGAGGGGCATCGTCGAGCCCGCCCTGCGCCAGCGCGCGCTTGTGGTGCTGGCCTTCGTCCTGCTGCTGGCGGGCGGCCTCGCGGCGTTCCGGACCCTCAACATCGAGGCCTACCCGGACCCGACCCCGCCGATGGTGAACGTGATCACCCAGGCTCCGGGTCTCTCAGGCGAGGAGATCGAGCGCTACGTCACGGTGCCGATCGAGGTGATCACCGCGGGCCTGCCGAACCTCAAGCAGGTACGCACCGTCTCGCTCTACGGTCTCTCCGACGTGAAGCTGCAGTTCGGCTTCGAGTTCAACTATCGCGAGGCCGAGCAGCAGGTGCTGAACCGCCTCGCCCAGCTCGACCCGCTGCCGAACGGGGCCAAGCCCACCATCTCGCCGGTGAGCCCGATCGGCGAGATCTTCCGCTACAAGCTCACCGCGCCCGACGGCTACAGCACCCTCGATCTTAAGTCCCTGCAGGACTGGGTGCTGCGCCGCCGCTTCCGCGCCGTGCCGGGTGTGATCGACGTGATCGGCTGGGGCGGTAAGACCAAGACCTTCGAGATCGCGGTCGATCTCGACCGGCTGACCGCCCACGGGCTGACGCTCGCCGGCGTGGTGAAGACGCTCAACGACAGCAACCTCAATGTCGGCGGCAACCGGATTAGCCTGGGCAGCCAGTCGGCGGTGGTGCGCGGCGTCGGCTTGATCCGGTCCACCGACGACATCGAGGAGACGGTGCTGAGCCAGTCGGGCGGCGCGCCGGTGCTGGTGCGCGACGTGGCCAGCGTCACGATCGGCCACCAGCCGCGGCTCGGCATCGCCGGCATGAACGAGGACGACGACATCGTCCAGGGCATCGTGCTGATGCGCCGGGGTGAGGAGAGCACGCCGGCGATCGAGGCGGTGAGGGCGGAGGTCGCCCGGATCGAGGCAGCCGGCATCCTGCCGCCGGGCGTGAAGATCGAGCGGATCTACGACCGAGCCGACCTGATCGCGGTCACAACCCACACGGTGCTGCACAACATGGTGTTCGGCATCGCACTGATCCTCGTCGTGCAGTGGCTGTTCCTGGGCAACCTGCGCAGCGCGCTGATCGTGGTGGCGACGATTCCCTTCGCGCTGTTCTTCGCGGTCATCATCCTGGTGGCGCGCGGGGAATCAGCCAACCTGCTCTCGGTCGGCGCCCTCGATTTCGGGCTTATCGTCGACGGCACGGTGATCATGGTCGAGGCGATTTTCCGGCGCCTCTCGGGCCACGGGCCGCCCCAGACGGCGGGACCACCGACCGGGTTCTCGGGCAAGCTCACCAACATCCTCTGGGCCTCCGGCGACGTCAGCCGCTCGATCGTGTTCGCGGCCGTGATCATCGTCACCGGCTTCCTGCCGCTCTTCACCCTGACAGGCGTCGAGGGCCACATCTTCGGGCCGATGGCGCAGACCTACGCCTACGCCCTGCTCGGCGGCCTGATCGCGACCTTCACGGTGACGCCCGTGCTCTCCGCCTACCTGCTGCCCGAGCACGTGCGCGAGGTCGAGACCGTGCTGGTGCGCGCGCTAGATCGGCTTTACCGCCCGGCGATCCGCGTGGCGCTCGCCAACCGCATCCTGACCCTTGGGCTCGCCGCGATCCTGGCGGGCGGGGTGGGCGTCGCCGGGCGCGGCCTCGGCCTTGAGTTCCTGCCGAAGCTGGAGGAGGGCAATCTCTGGCTGCGCGCCACCATGCCGGCCACGATCTCGCTCACCGAGGGCAACCGCTACGTCAACCGCATCCGCCGGATCATCGCGGCGGTGCCCGAGGTTGAGCGCGTGGTCTCGCAGCACGGCCGGCCCGACGACGGAACGGACGCTGCCGGCTTCTTCAACGGGGAGTTCTTCGCGCCGCTCAAGCCGGCCGAGCAGTGGCGGGAGGGGGTGAACAAGGAGGCCATGCTCGCCGACCTTCTGGAGCGGCTGCGCCGGGAGTTCCCGGGCATCGAGTTCAACGTCTCGCAGTACCTGCAGGACAACGTCGCCGAGGCGGTCTCGGGGATCAAGGGCGAGAACTCGTTCAAGGTGTTCGGCCCCGACCTCCAGACCCTGACCGACGTGGCGCGCCGGGTCGAGGCCGTGCTCAGGACCGTGGCGGGCGTGACCGATCTCGGCGTGTTCACCTCGCTCGGGCAGCCCACCGTGCAGATTAACGTCGACCGGATCCGCGCCGCCCGCTACGGACTGACGCCGGGCGACATCAACGCCACGGTCCGCACGGCGATCGGCGGCGACAGCGCGGGCGATCTCTACGATTCGGGCAGCGACCGGCACTACCCGATCGTCGTTCGCCTCGCCCAGCAGTTCCGGCAGAGCGTGCAGGCCATCCGCAACCTGCGCATCGCCGGCCAGGGCCCGAACGGTGCGGTGCTGCAGGTCCCGCTCAACGAAGTGGCGAGCGTCGAGCTGGTCTCAGGACCGGCCTACATCTACCGCGAGGGCCAGGAGCGCTACCTGCCGGTGAAGTTCAGCGTGCGCGATCGCGACCTCGGCAGCACCATCCTGGAGGCGCGCCAGCGCGTGGCAGCCGAGGTGCAATTGCCGCCGGGCTACCGGCTGGAGTTGGTGGGCGAGTTCAACAACATGCAGGGGGCGCTGGAGCGGCTCTCGGTGACAGTGCCGCTCGCGATCGGGCTCATCGCCATCCTGCTCTTCATGAACTTCGGCTCGCTCACCGACACCCTGCTGGCGCTGAGCGTCATTCCGATGGCCGCGGCCGGCGGTGTGCTGGCCCTCGTCCTCACGGGCACGCCCTTCAGCGTCTCGGCGGCGATCGGCTTCATCGCGCTGCTCGGCATCGCGGTGATGGACGGGATCATCGTGATCGCCCATTTCAACGACCTGATTGCGCGCGACGAGGAGCGGGTGCGCGCGATGCTGGAGACCTGCGCGACCCAGATGCGCCCGGTGGTGATGACCTGCGTGGTGGCCGGCGTCGGGCTCCTGCCGGCCGCCTTCTCCTCGGGCGTCGGCTCGCAGGTTCAGAAGCCGCTCGCCCTCGTGGTCGTCGGCGGCATGAGCCTCGCGCCCGTGCTGATCCTGCTCATCCTCCCGACCCTTATCCTTGCGTTCTCGCGCCGCCGCTCCGCTCCGGTCTCAGTGGCAGGGGGAGCGGAAAGCCTGAGTCTAGCCGAGGCAGGTCAGTAGAAGCGGTCCCGCCGCTGTGGGACTTTCATTTATTCGGTTCAAGACCGAAAGTGGTCCATGCCGCCAACGCTCTCTCCCGGGCTTTCGAAGATACGACGCACGAGCCGCCCAGCCCGCCAAGGAGGCTGGGTGGAAATGAAGGTACGCTGCCGGCCTGTAGGACAATCCTCCATCTTGCAGATGGTCTGAATCGCACATTCACAGCCTCGGTGGAAATTAGTCGTTGTTCACAAGCCGGCTTGGCGCCCCGAACCGCCAAGCCAAGTACCATTCATAGCCTCCTGGCGGGGCCATAGTAGTTCGGAATATGGTCAGTTAGGGCGCGAAGTAGCTAGCGTTGATCTGACTCGCCCGGATGCCGGCCAGGTCGACAACACCGCCGCCCGAGAGGGTCAGCAGCGCGTCGCCGTTCTGTGCCGAACCGACAGTGTAGGTCTGCCCGCCCAGGGCGATCCGGTCGCCCCCGGCTTGGTCGAATCCTAGGATCAGGTCGCGGCCCGAGCCCGGGTCGAAGCGGTAGAGGTCGGCACCAAGCCCGCCGACGAGGATGTCGTTTCCGATCCCGCCAACCAGCGTGTCGTTGTCCTGCCCGCCGTAGAGCACGTCGTCGCCCTGGCCGCCGAAGAGAATGTCCGCTCCCTGGTTGCCGTAGACGAGGTCACTGCCCTGGTTGCCGTACACCATGTCCGCGCCCTGGTTTCCGTACAGCACGTCGTTTCCGAGATTGCCGAACAGGCGGTCATCGCCCTGGCCGCCGAAGGCCCGGTCATCCCCTTGTCCACCGTACAAGCTGTCCGCGCCCTGGTTGCCGTAGATCAGGTCGGCATCCTGATTGCCGTAGATCAGATCCTGCTCCGTGCCGCCGAACAGGGTGTCGAGCCCGATGCCGCCTGAGACCGTGTCGACGCCGGCATCGCCGTAGAGAAGATCGTTGCCGGCCTTCGATCCGACGAGGTCGTTGCCGCCGCCGCCTCGCAGCGTGTCGTCGTCGGGCCCCAGCACCATGGACTGGTCGGCGTTGTCGCCGAAGACGACCTGCGATCCTTCCCCACCGACGAGCGAGGCGGGACCGGACAGCGCGATGAAGCCGATGTTGTTGACGGAGATGGGCGTGCCCGGTGGCACGGCGGAGGCGTTGAGGACGACGAGCGTCTGGGTCCCGTCCGTGGGGCCCTCGATGCGGATGTCGTTGGCGCCCGGTGTCGGCGTGAAGGTGCTGACGTTGACCGATGTGCCGCCCTGCAGGCCCGCCAGAAAGACCTCGACGGCGCGATCGACCGCAGCTAGGTCGATCCCCTCGGGCAGCGTCTGAAGCGCCTGCCCGGCAGCGGCCTCGGCGGCGGCCGGATCGCTGGTCGTGGTCGCGCTCGTGACCTGTCCGCCGGTCTCGGCGCTGGGGGTGTTGTCGACCGGAGGCGTTGTGCCGTCTCCTCCGCCACCGCTGCTGCCGCCTGCGGCGATCCGGAAGCGTCCCAGCAGAGGATCGTGGTCGCTGGTCTGATCCACGAAGTCGGCGTTGATGTGCACCGCCTCGAATTGCGCGGCTCCGGTCAGCGCCGCCGTCGTCAGCATGTGGTCGAGGGTCTGGGCGTTCCCCTCGAACACGTAGTCGTAGCGCTGGCCGGCCGGCAGCAGGTCCTGAAGATCGGTCAGAACTGGCGTGCCGCCGGGTGTCAGGACGGCGCTCGCCCCACCCGCGGCGTACCCGGACAGGGTTGCAGCACCGCGCAGCACCGTTAGCGGCTCCTCGAAGCCGAAATCGTTCAGGTCTCCGGTGACGACGACCCGTGCCTGCGCGTCGGCTGCGAGGAGGCCGTCGACGAAAGTGTTGACCGCCTGCGCCTGCGCGGCTCGCGCCACCTCCCCGGCGTTGAAAGGCGGCTGTTCGGAGCCGAACAGCGCCGCGCTGCCGCCTTTCGAGGTGAAGTGGTTGCTCACCACCGTCACGGTCTGCCCGTTGAAGACGAAGTCCGCGGCGAGCGGGGGGCGGGACCCGAAGAACGGGTTGTCCGGGTTGGTCTGCTGGTCGGTGTAGGAACCCGCCGCAATCGGGCTGCCATCTGCCGCGATGGTGCGCACCGATCCTGCCGCCAAGCCGACCCTATCCGTGCGGTAGAGGAACGACGTGCGGATGTTGCCGCCCGGCTCGCCGCCGTTCGTGTCGTCGCCGATGAAGGTGTTGTCGACGAAGGCGTAGGTCGGTCCGCCGTCGGCCGCGATCGCGTCGACGAGCTGCTGCAGCGTCCCCGTCGCTGACGTGACGGTGGAGGCCGTGTTGCCCGGCCCATCGTTGTCCTGCACCTCCTGGAGCGCGATCACGTCCGGCGCGTTCAGCTTGGTCCGCACCTCGGCCGCGATGGTCGCGAAGCGCGCGGCGCCATCGGTCGGATCGAGGTTCTCAGCATTGAAGCTCGCGACGAGCAGGTGCTCGGCACCCCCCGTCAACGTGCCGGGCGTTTTCGTTAGCAGACTCGATGTAGCGACGGTGACGGGTGCGGTCGCCAGCACCTCGTAGTTGCCGAAGCTGTAGTTCACCACACCGGTGACATCGGCGAGGCGCGCGCCGGTGTTGACCTGCGGCAGGGTGACCCCGAGGCCTGGATCGATGCGGATACGCTCGGGGTTGAGGTCGCCTCCTTGCGTGTTCGTGGCGCCGAGCACGGACGTGCCGCCGGAAATCAGCAGGTTCCCGCGCTCGTTGAGGCCAGTCGCTCCCGCGCCGCCGTCCGCGACAGCGAAGATCTCGCCGAAGCTGTTCGTGGGACCCGTGACAAGCGGCGCCGTTACCGTGGCCCGCATCCCTTCCAGGCTCTCCCAGAAGGCGCTGCCGGCGACTAGGTCGGCGGCCGGGGGCGTGAGACCGTCAGCGCCCCCGATCCTGACCGCGCCAGGCAGCGCGTTGTCGCGCGTGTTGACGGCGATGCTGGGATTGCCCCCGATCTGCGTGACGGTGAACGAGCCTCGGGCGGCTCCGGAGGGCAGGAACTCTTGCACCTGGCCCGTTACCGTCGCGCCGTCACCGACCGCGACACTCGGCCTGCTGCTCGTGAAGACGAAGACCGCGTCCGACGTCGCGGCGTTGCCGTCGCCCATCCGATCCTGAAGGTAGAACCCGTTGCTGGCCACCGCCGTGACGACGCCCGCGGTGGTGACGGTCTGCCCGGCGAAGCTCGACGTTGCGCCCGTTCCCTGGATCAACGGGATCGCCGTCAGCGCGGGGGCAGCCTGATAGACGGTCGTGGTATTGCCAACCTCGTTGGCAAAGACGACCAGTGCTTGGCCGGTCGGGCTGTCGGCCGCGGAGATGAAGGTGAGGACCTCAGGCCCCGCGTCGGTCGTTCCGCTCGCCGGCGGCTGGAAGGTGACGAAGCGCGCCTCGGCCGGCACTGTGACGTCGTAGACCATGACGCCGCCGGTGCGCTCCAGCCCGACGAAAGCGTAGGTGCGGCCGGCGATGTTGCCGACGGTGACCCCCTCCGGCTCCGGTCCCTTGTCGTCGGACCGAGCGTCGACACTGCCATCGCCCTGGTTCTGGTTGAAGATGGCGGCAGCGTCCCGAGCGATGATCTTCTCGAACTCGCCGCCGGTCTCGCGCACCTTGGTGATGGTGCCGTCGGTCTCCTGACGGAAGATCGAGATCCCGCGGCCGCCGAACGCGTAGATCTGGTCGTAGTCGCCGTCCCCGTCCGGGTTGCCGTCGATGGTCGAGACGTTGAGGCGGCCGAGCTCAGCGTTGGCCTTGAGCGCGGCTGCGTTCGGGAAGGCGGTCGGATCGAGGGGCAGAGTGCCCAGACGCGCGACATCGCTGTCATCGCTGCGGGCATCGCCTTCGTTTGCGGTGATGAAGTAGACCCGCCCGTCGGCCGCGGTGAAGGACGCGATCGCGTCCGGCATCGGCAGGCCGAGCACCGGCTCGTTGCGCAGGCGGATCGAGGCCGGGGTCGCCGGTCCGTCATCCGAGGCATCGAGTTCATTGCCAGCCAGCGCGTGGTCGATCGTACCGAGCGGCTTCAGGGCCGTGAGGACCGGTGCCGAGCCCGAGATGTCGAAGACCGCGACGGTGTTGGCCTCCTGCAAGGTCACGTAGGCCGTCGAGCCGGCGATCGTCGTGTATTCGGGCTCGATGTCGGCAATCGCGTTCGGCCCTGACGGAAGGCGGACACCAGCCGCTCGAAGGGTATCCTCCTGACCGGCGAGGCTCCCGAAGTCGTAGGTCGACACGGTGGCAGCAGCGGCGCCAGCAGTGAGATCGATGAGCGAGACCGATCCTGTCGGGTTGACTGGCGAGCCGTTGACCGTCGCACGCTCGCCCTCGTTGGCAACGAGGATCTTGGTGCCGACGGCGTTGAAGCTCAGCTGGTCGGGCAGGTTGCCGACCGACAGCGGAGTGCCGATCAGAGCGAGGCTCGCGGCATCGAAGAGGGCGACCGCTCCGTTCTGGCTCGAGTCCGCGTTCTGATAGCCGACAGCCAGCACGCCGTTGCGAACCGCGACGGTATTGGCGCCTCCATAGCCGGGCAGCGCGGTGAGGGAGATCCCCGATCCGATGCGGGTGAGCGTGCCGTTGCTTCCAATCGCGGTGACGTCGATCACAGCGTCGCGGGCGTTGAGCGTGAAGAGCCGATCGGTCGCCGGATCGAAGGTCACCACCTCGGCGCCGCCCGCCCCCGTGCCCGTGCCCGACGCTGAGATCGCGCCAAGGCGCGTCAGCGCGAGGGTGCCGGTCCCGTTGGGGGCCGTCGTCGCGCCGGCCAGGGACTCCGCAGGCCCGAGGATGCGCGGCGTGACCGGACCACCTCCGGTCGGTTGGCTTGTGACCGCGATGTCGTCGACGCCCACCCATTCGTCGTTGCCCACGGCATTGGTGGTGATCACCCGGATCTGAAGGCCGGCCTGTCCGTTCACCTCGGCCGGCAGCGTCGCTTGGACCCGTGTGTCCGGCGCAGTCAGGCTCGGTCCTGCCGTAGCATCGGCTACGAAGGCCGCCGGCACGTTGGTCCAGGCGCCGCTGGAACCGATGCGGTACTGCAGCGCCACGGCCTGGATTGCATTGTCCGGCCCGCTCTCGAGGTCACGCAGGGTGTAGGCCACGGTGACGTTCCGGCGCCCCGTCGCGTCGAGATGGACGACGAGGTTCGGAGCGTCGGCCGTGCCCGACCCCGCGAGCGCAACGGTGGGGTTGGACTGGTCGAACTCTGCGACGCCACCCGAGTTGAAGCCGTTCGGATCGGAGCGGTTGGCATTGACGTCGACAGTGAGGGTCCCGTCTCCGGTCAGCGTCTGCGGATCGGCACCGGTGACCGAGGTGATCTCGTCCCCGCGAAAACCGACGATGCTCGGTACCGCGCTCCAGTCATCGTCCCCGCTGATGAGCGCTCGATCGCTCCAGCTCTGGGAGAAATCGCCGCCGGCAAGGCTGTGTGGAACCGTCGTCATCGCAAGCTCCGGAACAGGCGTCTGGCCGCGAACCGGAAGCGCTCAGCACATGGTGTTCAAAACGATGTGATGGCTCGCGGGGCACGACGCAGTAGCCGTCGGATGCGACACTCAGGTGAAACGTAGCAAAGGTCTCGCCGGTGCTTTCGACTTCCGCGAAGCCAACAAGCTTCGGAGCGCAGGCTTGCGCTGGGTGGGTATGACGCCTGCCAAATACTCTCGACGGCACGCACGCGCCTGACGCTCGGACGGATCGTCGAGCGGGTTGCGGGCCGTGTGCTTCATCGCTTTGGCTCCCGAGAGCAGAGCAACCGCTATCGGCCAACATCCGTAGCTTGTGCCGCTCATCAGACTGCCTGCTCGCGGACATTTCAGAAGTCTGCAAGGGCTGGGAAGCGATGGTTCGCCAACTCCGAAATGCACGTACGCTATGCGGACCGAAGAGGGCGCTCGAGCCATCCGACGAACTATAGCTAAAAAATGGCATGCCACTTGCATGACACGCCGTCAAAGGTGGTTCGTGGTCTCGCTTCAACGAACTGTTGCGCCGTACCTTAACTGACGTACGCCGGCCAGCATTCGCAGCTGTCATAAAAACTTAATATGGCTAGCAACCGAGCCTCCTTAGCCGGCACTCGGTGAGATGCTCGACTAAACGCAAGAAAGGCATAGGGTTTTGTTGTGCGGCAGCAGGTCTCAACCGCTCACGGACTTGACTTAGCGAGCGCGTCCGAGATGAAACGTTGCCGCATGACCTTTCCAGCGCATCCAAAGATTCGGACACGCGCTCCGGAACCGACGAGCAGGAGAGGGTTGAGATGTGACGTAGCTCATGCAGGCAACGCTCTACCGGAAGCGTGAGTGCCCGGTGCCTGCTGCGGTCGGACGGGTGTTCTTGCCGTAGGTCACAGTGCATGCAGTGGCCCTTCTGCGTCCGTGATAGGCTGGGTGTCACATCGGCAGGCGCTAGGCGTGCTAGAGGCGTGCCGTTTCCGTTGTATCCCTTCCCAAAGTCGCAACGGCAACAGCGGGCCGGGCAGGACTAAAGCCTAATGGATCTGTCCGGTCCGCGCATCGAGGATCGCCATGCCCCAACCAGCCAGACCCGACAAGGCGGCACAGGACGGCGCGGAAACGCAGGCCAAAATCGCGGCAGCCTGCCTGAAACTCGCAGCCAAGTTTCAGGAGAAGGCGCAGCGGGCGGCTGAGCGGGTGAAGGCCGCCAGGAGCGAGGACAAGCGAGCGATGCACCGCCGCCGGTTCGAGCTGTACGGTGATGCCGCGACCGAGCTTGGTGACCGTGCCCGCTCTATGAAAAGCGGTGCGAGGGACCGGGACGATTAGGCTGCCGCGTGGCGGGCCTTCTTTTTCTTCTTCCGTCGCGGTGCAGCCTCGGCGCTCCCCTCGTCTGTATCATTGCTGCGAGCAGCCAGTGCCAGCGCCTGCACGTGCTGGGCGCGGCTGGGATCGCCTTCCGCCGCTAAAATCATCGCCAAGAAGGCGGCGCGACTGATCTGCTTCTTGGTGGTATCAGGGTGCTGCTTGCGCACGGCATCCACCAGGTCCTTAGGCTTCATACCCGGTACAGCCAGCGTGCTGACCGTGCGGGCGATGTCTTGCAGCTCACTCATACCGCCCTCATTCAAAATTTCAGCAGATTGGTCAAGCCAACTGTCACCGAATAGTCATTTAGCTGGCAATGCGTCTCACGATCCTTGTGTATGCACCATTTTTGTGCGCCGCATCAGCTTATTGTGCTTGCTCGCTGCAGCGCAGCGTGGCATGCCAATACCAACCAGCTGCGATGGCGTCGCAGCTTGTTGGCCCTCTTAGGGCGTTTCCTCCCTAGACTTCGAGCCGCTCCTTCGTGAGCGGCCTTTTTTTCGCCTACGACCACATTGTCTCGGCACTATGCGGACTTGGCGCCGATCTTGACCAACATCAGTCAAGCAGGAGCCACACCCTTCCGGCAAATTGCGGCGCGCCTCGACGAGCGCACTATCCCAACGGCCCGCGGAGGCACAGGCACTGCGCGACTCAGCTTGTCACGAGCCTGTCTCACGCTGGCCGTACAGGACCAAAAGCAAGCTTCGCGGTTGGCCCGGAACTGCACTGCGCCTCCGCCGCTGTGGAGATGACCGCGGCTATCGCCCATTCGGGAACGCGCGTTATGGCCTATACCCTGCAGATCCTGCACGCCTCCGACTGGGAGGGCGGGCTGCTCGCGACGCGCCGCGCCGCGAACTTCGCGGCGATCGTCGACAAGCTGGAAGATGCCACGCCGAACTCGATCACGCTCTCGACCGGCGACGGCTGGATTCCGAGCCCGTTCTTCATCGCGGGCGGTGATCCGCAGATGGCCGCGACCTACAACGGCGTCTACAACCAGCTCTACGGGCTGAACGCCGCCACCGGTTACCGGGCGCTCACCGCCTCGCCGGGCCGGGCCGACATCACGATCCAGAACATCATCGCCGTGCAGGCCGCGGTCGTCGGCAACCACGAGTTCGATGCCGGCCCGACGGAGGTCAACAACATCATCGGGTCGAGCCTCGGCAGCGCCGCGGGTCCGGCCGACGATACCTGGGTCGGCGCGCAGTTCCCGTACCTCTCGGTCAATCTGAACTATGCCCGCGAATCGGCCCTCTCCGGCCGCGTCGCGCCGGACGGGCTGAACGCGACCTTCGCCCAGACCGGTCCGACCTCGACCGAGACCGGCACCGGCTCCGACAAGCTCGCCCGCTCCACCATCATCACCGAGAACGGCGAGCGCATCCTGTTCGTGGGTGCCACCACCCAGCTCGAGGCGCAGCTGACCTCGCTCGGCAACGTCACCCTCGACGGCGTCTCGGGCCGCGACGACATGCGGGCGCTGGCCGATCAGATCAACGCCGAGGTGGACCGCCAGCTCGCGGCCAATCCCGGGCTCAACAAGGTCATCGTCGGCACCCATCTGCAGCAGCTCGCCAACGAGCAGGCGCTGGCCCCGCTCCTGCGCAACGTCGACATCCTGATCGGCGGCGGCTCGCACACCCTCCTCTCCGACGGCAACGACCGGCTGCTGCCGGGCGACGTCTCGGGCGGCGCCTACCCGCAGTTCTTCACCAACGCGAGCGGGCAGACCCTCGCGCTCGTCAACACGGCCTCCGAGTACGCCTATGTCGGACGGCTCACCGCGACCTTCGACGATCAGGGCAACCTGATCCGCGACTCGATCGATCCGGCGTCCTCCGGCGCGGTCGCGGTGGACGACACGACTGTGGCGCAGCTCTACGGCTCGACCGCGGCGGCCTTCACGCCGGGCTCCAAGGGCTATCTCGTGCGCGAGGTGATCGAGGGTCTCGACGCCAACAACGACGGCGTGCAGGAGACGGCTGGCATCGCCGACATCATCCGCCAGCAGGACGGCAACATCCTGGGCCGCTCCTCGGTCTACCTGGAGGGGCGCCGCGGCGAGGTGCGCACCGAGGAGACCAATCTCGGCGACCTCTCGAGCGACGCCGCCCTCTGGTACGCGCAGCAATTCGACGGCGGTACCGCGGTGGCCCTGCGCAACGGCGGCGGCATCCGCGACTCGATCGGCTCGTTCTCCTCGACCGGTGGCGGGGCCGCCGAGCTGCCGCCGGCCGCCAACCCGGAGGCCGGCAAGCGGGCTGGCGACGTCTCGCAGCTCGACGTGCAGAACGCGCTCCGCTTCAACAACAACCTCTCCCTCGTCACCGTGTCGGCGGGCGAGCTGGAGCGGATCCTGGAGCACAGCGTCGCCGCCACTGCGCCCGGCGCCACCCCGGGCCAGTTCGCGCAGGTCTCGGGGATCGCCTACGCCTTCGACGCGACGCGGCAGGCCCAGGTCCTCAATGGCACCACCGGCGCGGTCGCCACCGAAGGCCAGCGCATCCGCTCCGCCGCGATCACCGACCGCGATGGGCGCATCCTCGACGTGCTGGTGCGCGATGGCCAGGTGGTCGGCGACCCGAACCGCCAGATCCGGATGGTCACCCTCGACTTCCTGGCCAACCCGTCCTCCACCGCGCCCGCGCTCGGCGGCGACAGCTATCCCTTCCCGGCCTTCGGCGAGAACCGGGTGAACCTGCGCGATGCCGCCGCCGCGAGCCTGCCGAACGCCGCGACCTTCGCGGCTCAGGGATCCGAGCAGGACGCGCTCGCCGAGTACCTCCGAGCCTTCTACGGTGTCACGCCCTACGGCGCGGCCGACACCGCGCCGGCCGGCGACACCCGGATCCAGAACCTCGCGGCCCGCGCCGACGCGGTGCTCGCCCGCGGCAACGTGATCCAGGGCACGGCCGGCGACGAGCGCCTGCAGGGCACGGCCTCAGACGACGCCCTGCGGGGGCTCGCCGGCAACGACCTCGTCTACGGCAACCAGGGGCCGGACCTCGTCTACGGAAACCAGGGCGCCGACACGCTCTACGGCGGCCAGGGTGAGGACAGCCTCTTCGGCGGCCAGGACGATGACCGGCTCTACGGCAACCTCGGCAACGACCGCCTGTTCGGCAACCGCGGCGCGGACACGCTCGCGGGCGGCGAGGGCGCCGACATTGTCTACGGCAACGCGGGCCTCGACATCCTGTTCGGTGGCGCGGGAGCCGACACGCTCTACGGCGGCCGGGACGTCGACATCCTGATCGGCGATGACGGCGACGACGTGCTGGTCGGCGGTCTCGGGGGCGATCTCTTCGTCTTTGACACGGGCTCGGGCCGCGACCTCGTCCTCGGCTTCGACCTCGCCGCGGGCGACCAGATCGGCCTCGCCGGTCAGACCTTCGCGCTCGGCTCGGCCCGGAACGGGGACGCCGTGCTCACCCTCTCGGGCGGCGGCACGGTCGAGCTGGCGGGCGTGACAGCGGCGGCCTTCGGCAACGGGGCGGGCTACCTCGCCTGACGCCCACGGTTAACGGCAGAACGCTGAAGGGCTCGCCAGGAAGCGAGCCCTTTTTACTCGGGTCACCTGAACGCTGAAGGGTTCTGAGTGGAGATCGGAGCTGAGCGCCGCGTATGGCCCCTAAGCCCGTTCGTTACCCTCGCAGAGTCCTCGAACGTCCGCTCAAGCTCGATCCGCGCCCCTTCGCAACTGACAGATCGAATAGCTTCTACGGGTGGGGAGCAGTCCCTGACCCTTCGCCCTGAAGCGGCCGTTCCTCCGCTGACCCAACCGCGTCGTAGCCGACTGCCTGAGTGGCTCTCGAAAGCGAACGGTCGCTGGTGGGCGAAAATACCTGAGTTCGGCTGCATCCGATCATCCGGCTCATGGCTAGCGCTCGTGATGCCGCCTTCGCGGCAGATGGAGAACGCCATGCGACTGAGCCTCATCGCCGTTACCCTGCTGGCTGGCACCTGCCTTGGAACCGCCGCGCGTGCCGAGACCGTTGCGGCACTCGTCGGCGATGCCACGCTGGCGCATGTCGACACGGCCGCGAAGAAGGTCACGAAGACCGTGACGATCACCGGGATCGGCGGCAGCGTGCTCGGCATCGACGTGCGACCGGCCGACGGCATGCTCTACGCGGTGATCTCGGATGGCAGCGTTGTCACGATCGATCCGATGTCCGGCAAAGCCACGGCCAAGTCGAAGCTCGACACGATGCTGGCCGACGGCACCGCGGCAACGATCGACTTCAATCCCGTTGCCGACCGCCTGCGCATCATCGGTTCAGACGGCACCAACCTTCGCGCTAATGTCGATGACGGCAAGGTGACGAAGGACGGCCAGCTCAAGTTCGCCGAGACCGACAGCATGAAGGGCAAGACCCCGAGGGTGACGGCTGGCGCCTACACGAATGCCTTCAAGGGCACGAAGGACACGGCCTTGTTTGACATCGACGCCTCCGGCGCGCTGCTGAAGCAGGCTCCGCCGAATGACGGCGTCCTGAACACCGTCGGCATGCTCGGCATGTCGGGCGAGGCCGTGGCCTTCGACATCCTGTCCGATGGTCAGGGCGGTAACCAGGCCTGGGCGATGGCCGGCGATACGCTCTACAAGGTGGATCTCGCGACCGGGAAGGGCGAGATGGCTGCCAAGATCACCGGCATCTCCGGCAAGGTCCGCGACATCGCCATTCTCCCCAAGATGTAGCATCGCTCCGCCACTGCAGGACCGGCCCGGCGGCCGGTCCTTCCAATCACCGGAAGGGTCATGGAGCCGTTCGATCACGCCTCCGCTTTGGAAGGCTGCGCCCGTGGGGATCCGACGTCGCTGCGTCGTCTCTACGATCAGGAGGCAGGCTTCCTGCTCGCCATCGCCCTAAGAATCGTGCGGCGGCGTGATGTTGCGGCCGACGTCTTGCACGATGCTATCATGGACATCTGGGAGCGCGCCGGCACGTTCGATCGCAGCCGCGGCGCGGGCCGTGCCTGGATCACCAGCATCGTGCGACACCGCGCGCTCAAACACATCCGGGTCGTCGGCCGGGAGACGGATCTCGACGCGGCCGCGGCGACAGAGATCGCGGATGATGCGCCCGATCCGTTCGCCATCCTGGCGACATCGCAGGACGGGACACGCCTCCATCGTTGCCTTGCGCAGCTTGGCGCAGAAAGGCGGGCGGTGATCCTGCTCGCCTATGTCGATGGACTTTCGCAGTCCGAAATCGCCGAGCGACTGGGGACACCACTCGGGACAGTGAAGGCATGGGTCCGCCGCGGCCTCATTGCCTTGAAGGATTGCCTGTCATGATCCCGAGCCAGCCGGAAGACCGCGACGTCCTGGCGGGAGAATACGTCCTGGGTCTGCTTGACCCGGCAGCCACGGCGGAGGTCGAGCGGGTCCTGGGTTCCGATGCAGACCTGGCCCGCCGCATCGCCTTCTGGGAAGAGCGGTTGCTGCCGGCCTCCGCGGCCCTCGGGAAGGCCGATGTCGATCCGGCACAATGGGCGCGAATCGAGCAGGCCCTCGCGACACGCCGGCAAGCGCTCGGCCCGATCACGGCTCCCGCCCTTACACGGCCGCGACACGGGTTGTTGAAGGCGGCGTGGCGGAGCCCTGCACTGTGGCGGGCCACCACGGGGCTCGCTACGGCCGCCGCGATCCTTCTGGCGATCCTGCCGGGCCGCGTGTTAGCGCCGGCCGAGAGCCCGACGCGGTACTACGCGATCCTGCAGAGCCGCGACGCCTCCGGGCAAGAGAGCGGGCCGGGATGGCTCATCCAAGTTGCCCAGAACGGCACCGTGCGGTCCCTGCCGCTGGCTGACGTGCGGCCAGGAAGCGGACGCGCGTTGCAGCTCTGGACCCTGTGGGATCAGGCGCGCGGCCCCGTTTCCCTCGGCGTACTGCCCCCGGGAGGAGCGATCCGTCTGCCACCGGAGCGGTTGGAAGCCATCGGGGACGGGCAGCTCTTCGAGATTACGCTGGAACCCGAGGCGGGTTCACCGATCGGTCGCCCGACGGGCCGGATCCTGTTCATCGGCCGCGCGAAGGGGGCGGCAACGCAGGCTCTGTAACAGGCCGATCGCGTTGCTTGCAGGATTTCTTTCGCGTCTGAGGCAGGTATCGAGAAATTACGGCCGTGGTCGCTTTCGCATTCTGACGTGGAAGCAGACGCGCAGGAAGTCGTGCAGGCTTATCTGGAGCACGGGGCGCTGTGCATCCAATACTCTGCCTTGCTGATGGTCTCCAACGACCGGCCGATGACCATTGCGGCAACCTGGATCGTCAGCGCGCAAGGATCCCCCTACAAAGCCGGCTCGATCTGCGACGCGCCAGCATGGGAATACATGAAGGGTGGCAAGGGGCGATGATACCCTGTCCCGAGATGCGGGAGGATGAAGCGCTCGCGCCTTTTGCCTGCTTCCTTGGTCTCAATGCACGGGCGAACTCACGCGGCTACCGGATGAGCGCTTCTTCTTCTTGCCCCTGCTGACCCTCGATGCCTCGTCCGCGTTCTCTTCGGAGATGCGCTCGGCCAATGCGAAATTGTGCAAATCCGCGGTCACGCTCCCGTCCGCCGATGGCGCCTCCGTCACAGCATAGAGGGCGGCGCGGACTATCTCCTTCTTCGTCGCATCGGGGTAGCGCTTCTTGATGGCGGAGCGCAGCGCCCTCGGCTTCATCTCCGGCACCGCGATGCTGCGCAGGGCCGATGCGATTTCCTGAATGGAGGCCATGTCTTCCCCTTCGGTTCGAAGCTCTTACGGAGAGGGCACGGCGTACCACGGATGACGTTTGCGTGACACGGCCACACCGACGGCTTCTTCCGTGAGACATCTTGTTCACGCGAACGTGAGGCCGTATTAAATTTTCACGTTCTTCCCGAGACAAGGACGCACTTCGGGCGCGCCGCTGATGTGGCGCGCCCTTTTTTGATATTGATTTGGAAGTAAGTTTAATGTGCTGAATTACATAGGCGATACACCGCCCAGGTTAGTGCTTTTTGGCATTTAGTCGGCGTATGAACTTGCCATAAACTTTCAGAATGCTTCCGTTCGCGCGGTCTGGAGCAGCTTTTTGATGTTAGTTCGCACTTCACCCGCCTTGCGGCCCGCCCCGCTTGCCCAGCTCTGGTTCGATAGTCGTCGCCCCGGGGGTGACCTGCCGACTTACGAGGGGGTGGTGCTCGGGCGGCTTGGACGTCTTGCCGATTGTTGTGCACTCATCTCGACAGACGAGGGCAGGGCTCGGTCGGTCATCTGGGCGGGCCCCGATTTCGCCGCGTGGCTCCACGACGAGCGCCCCGAACTTCAGCTGGTCGATCTCTCGGACGAAACGCGGGAGCCCATCGAGAACTTAGTTCAAACCTCGCTCGGGACAGGGGAGCCGGCCTTCGCGCAGAGCCATCGAATCGCCGATGGCATCGTAATGACCCACCGCCTAACGGGCGTACCCCTCGCGCGGGAGCGGACGGATGACAGGGTCGTCCTTCTGCATCTCGATCTCGATGCGCAGCGCACCGAATTGGCCCGCGCCCTGTTCGGTGCCACCGAACTCGGCATGCTGGCACTCACCAACCTGCGGGATTCCGTCGGTGCCGTGGTAGATTTCAAGATCGTCGCCCTGAACGACGGTGCCGCCCGGATGTTCGGCCAGCCCGCCGCCGCGTTGCAGTGGCGGCGGCTCGGGGAGGTGATCCCCCAAAGGCCAAGCCTCGATCCGGTCCGGCGCCTGGCGGAGGCGATGTCGGTCTCCGACCGAGCTACCTACGAGATGAGCTATCCGCGCTCAGACGGCACGGTCCTGCATCTTAAGGTCGAGGCCGGGTCCATGGGCGACTTGGTCGCTCTGACGGTGACCGATGTCGGCGACATCAAGCAGCGCGAGGCCTCGTTCCGCCTGCTCTTCGATCACAACCCGATGCCCATGTGGCTCACCGATCCAGAGAGCGGGACATTCGCAGCGGTCAACGAGGCCGCGCTGGATCATTTCGGTCATGACCGGCCGAGCCTGCTCTCGCTCTGCCTCGCGGACGTGTCCGTGGGGGAGGCAGGATCGGTCCATGGGGACGCCACGCTGCGCCAACAGCGCCGGGCCGACGGCAGCCTGATCGAGGTCACCCTATTCGAACGGCCGATGGTCATTGAGGGACGCGCCCTTCAACTCGGAGCGGCGGTCGACGTCACCGAGAGTCGGCGCAACGCCGCCCGCATCGCCCACATGGCCCATCACGATGCGCTGACGGGCCTTCCTAATCGCATCCGCTTCTCCGAGCGACTCACCGAAGCCTTCGACCGTCACCGGCGCGGCCACGGCTCGTTCTTCCTCCTGTGCCTCGACCTCGACAAGTTCAAGATCATCAATGACACCCTCGGCCATCCGGTGGGCGACGCGCTGCTCTGCGAGGCGGCCACGCGCCTCGGAGGCTGTTTCCGGGAGGAGGATTGCGTCGCGCGTCTCGGCGGCGACGAGTTCGCGGTCCTTGTGGCCCGGCCCGCGCGACCTGAGCTAATCCGCGCCCTGGCCGACCGGATCATCGGCGAGATCGGGCGCTGTTTCTCCATCAGCGGCCACGACTGCCACATCGGAACGAGCATCGGCATCGCCTGCATGGGCCAGGACGGCGAGAATCCGGAAACGCTTCTCCGCAATGCCGATCTCGCCCTCTACCGAGCCAAGTCAATGGGCGGCAACACCTTCTCATGCTTCAAGCCGGAGATGGACGCCTGGGTGCAGGCGCGCCGGAAGCGGGAGAACGACCTGCGTGAAGCTCTCGCGCGGGGCGAGTTCACGCTGGCCTATCAGCCGCAGATCGACGCGGCAGCGAACCGGATCTGCGGGTTCGAAGCATTGCTGCGCTGGAACCACCCTATCGACGGGCCGGTGCCCCCGACCGATTTCATCCCGCTGGCGGAAGAGACGGGCCTTATCAATCCGATCGGGGCCTGGGTTCTGCGGCAGGCGTGCGTGGAGGCCGCAGGATGGCCCGGTAGGTTGCGCATCGCAGTGAACCTCTCGCCGATCCAGTTCCGCAATCGCGATCTCGTCGGCAGCGTCCAGAGCGCGCTGCGCAACTCCGGCCTTCCGCCAGAGCGACTTGAACTGGAGATCACCGAGGGGGTGCTGCTCGCCGACAACGAGGCCAATCTCGCGACGCTCCACGAGCTGCGCGCCCTCGGCGTGCGGATTGCCATGGACGATTTCGGCACCGGCTACTCATCCCTGAGCTACCTGCGCGCGTTTCCCTTCGACAAGATCAAGATTGACCGGTCCTTCGTCAGCCAGGTCGGTGAGAGTCTCCACTGCACCGCCATCGTCAGAGCCGTGACTGGCCTTGCGGCCAGCCTCGGCATCGTCACGACCGCCGAAGGCGTCGAGACGGCAGCTCAGCTGGCGCATCTGCGGGCCGAGGGGTGCAACGAGATGCAGGGGTTCCTCTTCAGTAGGCCGATCGGCGCTTCTCAGGTTCTGGACCTCCTGTCCCGGAACGGTCAGGAGGCCGAAGCGGCGGCGTGATGTGGTCGATAAGTCGAAATATGATGTAATACGACGATATCCGGACAAGGTCTGGCGGAAGTATCGATCATTAAATGCGCTTCTAAAGAGGAATTTACTCGGCTACACTTAACCAGCCTGCAACGTCTCACTCTGCTTAGATGCGCCATCACCTGCTGATTGCCGACGGTCGTCCTATGCGCATTACCCTTGGCCACAAGCTCACCGGCGTCGTGGGCCTGCTCGGAATCGTCGCAATCGGCATCTCGGGCTTCGCTCTCCGCCAAGCCGAAGGCGAGCGGCAGCGGATTGTGGCGACGGAGGCCACGTGGAATGCTAGCTTGCAGGCCAAGACCCTCGCGCAGGCGATCGAGCATGCCGTGGTCCAGGCAACCGCGATCTACATCGCCACCGACACCGACGAGGCCAAAACCCGTCTCTCGGCGCTTCAGGGCGCCCTGACGGAGGTCGAACAGGCCCGTGGCCCGTTCCTCGCGGCCATGGACGCGCATCTGTCACCAGAGCGCAAACGCAAACTCGACCTCGCGGTCAAGGAGTTCATCGCCTACCAGACCGACACCGCCGAGATGGGCCTGACCCTGTCCCCCAAAGCCGCCCTGATCCAGGCCACGGACGAAGCCACGGTTAGGAACCGCGAACGCATGGTGATCGAGATTGGGGGCCTCGGGCGTGAAACCCTGACCCGCCTCGACGCCGAGCGCGCCGCCGCCGAGGAGGCCCGCAGCTGGACGACGCTGGCGCTCCTGGCGGTGCCGGCCGCGGCCCTTGTCCTCGGACTCCTCGCCGCCTTCTGGATCATATCCACCCAGGTGCGGCGCCCCCTCCATCGCCTGAGGGCGACGATGATGGCGCTAGGGGCCGACAAGTTGGATGAAACAGTGCCTTTCACCGCGCGCCGCGATGAGATCGGCGAAATGGCGTGCGCCATCGAGGGGTTCCGCTCGTCGCTGATCGAGAAGCGGATGCTCGATGCGGATGCCACCGCGCGCTCGGGCCGGGAAGCGCTGAGGGCGGACGCCTTGGCGCAGGCGACGCAGGCCTTCGAGATCGAAACGGGGCGCACCTTCGCGGACCTCGCGGGCTCGGCCCAAGCAATGCAGGGCGCAGCCAACACCCTGTCCGCGACCGCGCGAAGGACCACGGAGGAGGCTGGCCGGGCCAGCCTCGCCTCGGGGCAGTCCGTCGATGTCGTCAACAGCATCGCCGGAGCCGCCGAGGAACTCTCCAGCTCGGCCAGGGCGATCGAGGAGCAGGTCCGCTATACCAGCGACATCGCGGGCACCGCTCTGTCGGATGCGCGCGGCCTCGAAGCCACCGTCGCGGGTCTGGCGAAGGCCGCAACCGAGATCGACGCCGTAGTCTCCCTCATCCGCAGCGTCGCGGAGCAGACCAACCTGCTCGCGCTGAACGCGACCATCGAGGCTGCGCGGGCCGGATCGGCTGGCAAGGGGTTTGCCGTCGTCGCCGCCGAGGTCAAAGCGCTCGCAGGCCAGACGGCCTCGGCAACCGACCGCATCACCGCGCAGGTCGCGGCGATCCAGACGGCGGCCGATGGCACGGTCGTTGGGATCGGCGCCATCGGCCAGACCATCGCGAAGATGAGCAAGGCCGCCTCCACGGTGGCGGCCGCCGCTGAGCAGCAGGGTCAAGCCAGCCAGGAGATTGCGCGAGCCATCGCGAACGCGGCGGGTGAGGCTCGTACGATCTCGGGGAGCATCGGCAGCGTTCGCGCGGCAGCAGCTTCGAACGAGGCGCAGGCCGGGATGGTGGGGGACGGAGCCAGCCGCGTCGCGGAGAGCGCAGAGAGCATGCAGGCTGCAATCGAAACCTTTCTCCAACGCGTCCACGCGGCTTGAGTCGACCCGCCCGCAAGAGCCAGAGGCGCCTGAGGACGCCTATCCACCGTTCACGCTGGAGATCTGGGACGGCTACCGGATCGAGCGCTGCGTAGCCGCGAGCTGGAGCCTGGAGATTGCCAGCCGTACCTTCGAGAATGCTGTCGAGCTATGGCCCGACAGAAGCTGCTCCTGCGGCAGCGCGCACGCGTGATCCGGAAGCATCCCATCCGATGTGGACGTTTAGGCGATCATCTCATCTACACATACGGTCGCTCAGCTCACCAAGCCGTGAACTCTGCGACCCTGCCTAGGCTACTTGACCTAGGCAAATCGTTTGGCTCGACAGCACGAGACTACCTCGTAGAGACTGGGCTCATGTATCATGTGAGCCGCTGTCTCCGCAAACTTGAGGGTCTCTCCGCCGCGCCGGACAGTACCGTTGCTGACCAAGTCGATGCCGCTCTGAATGAACTGGAGCAGGCTTACCGCCAGCCGAGCGAAGGCATCGTCGCGCTAGAAGCGGTGCTGCAGGAAGTCTGGCGCAACCGCAAGATGCGCGGCCCCCCGATCGGCCATTTCATTCAGGCAAGCGTCGAGCGACGCCAAGAGGTGCTTGCGCGCCACGCCTGAGGTCGCGGTAGCAGTCTGACCGTCGCGCGTCGTTTGAGGCCTGTCGGCGGCGGGCTGAGCATCGCGGCTCCTTCATCCGAGGAGCCCCACGATGCAAGATCTGCTTCCCGCCCCCGTGATCAGCCCGCGGCGCCAACGCCTGATCGAGGAAATGGGCCTGCGCCGGTTCTCGCACGAGAAACGACCAACTACCATAGCTGAGCGCCTCGGTCCCCGCGGGTTCCCTCTTCAAAGACTTTCGTCCCCCTCACGGCGCCGGAAAATCTTTACGAGACCGGACCTTCAGCTATCTGCATGCGAATGTCTGTTGATGGCGCGAAGCTGAACAAGGCGGGGGCGAACTCCTGACCCCTTGCAGACATTCGAGCCGCCTCCGCCGAAGGTCCGGATGGGGTGGGTAGCGGACTCATACCCTTTGCCCTGAAGCGGACGTTCTACTGGCGACCCAACCCAGACGGATGCGCGCCTATCGAAGCTTCTCGAAGGTCGTCATTCTTGGACTGTTGGGCTTGACCGCTCGCTCACTCAACCGGAGCAGATTGCCGCCTCGGCTAAGCATGAGGATCGCATGACCGACACGGTGGCCGTGGCTGGCGACCGCATCCGTTCGATCATCGAGCCCATCGAGCGGATTGAGGAAGAGATCACGGATCCCATGGAGAATAAGAAAGAAGTCTTCGCCGAAGCCGAGGGTGAGGGCCTCGACGTCAAGGTCCTGAAGGAGATGCTCAAGATCCGTAAGCAGGATAAAGACAAGTGCGACGAGTACGCGACCCTACTTTACGTTTACATGCGCGCGATGGATGCCCCATCCGCCCCCGAGATGTCCAAAGCGGCTTAGCGAACCTCGATCAGGACGTATCCGGGGTCGCTGCCCGGGATTGTGAGTGCAAGATGCTGAGGACGCCGCCAATGTAGACGAAGCGGCAGATGGGCCATTTGGCTCCGCCCAGATCCGATCACAAGACGAGGGAGCTTTCGCTCTCACCATCGAGAGCTGAGACGCGCCGCGGCTCGCTAGGGGGTGATGCACCATGAGTGATTGAATGCAAGGACATGCCGAGTGTGTCGGCATGTCCCGAAACGCGAAGTCTCGTCGCGATAGGATCCGGGAAGGCTTCAGTGAGCCGCAGGAAACCGGTTAGTCCTTAGCGAGAGGTGGCTGAACCGGTCGATCCGCTCACCTCCCCCTGAGTGGGCTTGATGGCCCAGAGCTCGGTCGGCAGGCTGATAGGGGCGCCGGGCTTGTAGTCGGCCGAATCCTGAATGTGGGACGTCGTCACATAGATCGTGCCGTCGGGTCCTTCGCTGAACGTGTCTGGCCAGCGGAGCCTGTCGTCCTGCACCAACGTCGTCAGCCCGCTGTTCGCCTTGGATAGATCGCGCACCTTCACTGCGTTGTCCTGCGGAGAGGTCACGTACATTCGCCCGTCCTTGCGCGAGATCAGCAGCCCGTCGGCTGGGCCGTTCTCTCCAACCGTGGCGATCTTTCCGCTTAGGGTCCTGTCGCTCAGCATCTCCGGCACGAAGGACGCTGTTGCCCAACCGGTCAGCGCGTCGGTTGGGAGGCTGTAGAGCGTCTTGCCCTTGATTGCCTGCCAATAGAGCGTCTTGCCATCTGGCGAGAGCGCGATGCCATCAGCCGAGAATTCGACGCCGCGGCCGTCAGGGCGGCGCAAGGGCTTGCCGTCGTACTGCACGGTCACGCTTTTGTCCGGCATGGTAGAGGGGTGGCCGGACAGGACGCGCTTGGCCGAGCCGCTATCGAGATCGACGATGATCAGCGCACCTTCGGCACCTGAATCCGTTAGGTAGGCGGTCTTTCCATCCGGCGAGATCCGCACGTCGTTGATGTAGGAGGCTTGCAGGACGGTGCCGGTGTCGAACGGGATCGTCTTCACGACTTGATTGGTGTTCAGATTGATCCCGACAAGCTTGGCTCCGTCCTTGACCACATGTGCCATGGCCGGCGCGGCGGCATCGACCACCCAGAGGCGATCCTGGGCGTCGGCGACGACGCTCTGGACGCAGACGAAGTGGGTTTTGGGATCGATCTCGTCTTTCCTGGCATTGCGCCAGCTGTTCCAGTCGTCGTTCGGATAGGCGATCGGCTTGCCGCCTTTCAACTCTGCTACCGAGACCGGTGCGTCCTCGCTCCACCGGGGGAAGTTGACGAAGATGCGCCCGTCGCGGCTTACCGTGATGCCCGTGACTTGATGCTCGAAGCTCGCCACCTGGGTGAGGTTGCCCGCACTGGGAGCCATGTTCTGGGCTGCGGCGGGAAGCGCTAGCGTCGCGGCGCTAGCCATTGAGGCTGTGGCCAGCCCGATACGGGCGCTCGCTGGAAACTTCATGGTTGGCACTCTCAGAGGGATATGCCGGCCAACTCCCCAAGGCCTCGGAGGCTCCCGCGTGGACAAATGCTCGGGGCGGGCGAGTCGGACCGGACGAGTAAGATCGACCTTTCGTCGCACGCGACGGCCTCGTTCTCTGGAACGATCAGCTCCCCGACGACGCAGGCCGAACTCTGGGCGTGGCTCGCGCGTACGGCGTGGTGCTCGCGCTTCTCCACCACCTGCGACTGTTGGGTCATCCCCTGGATGATGCCGTCGATGGACTTCTGCTCGTCCGGAGCGGGCGTCTCGATGTCGGGGGCGTAGCGAAGGAATGTCATCGGCGTATCCTCGACGCGTCGTCCGCCTGCGGGGTGATTCTACGAAGGCTGGGATCAGGACGCGGCGTCCAAAGGCCGCGGATCGCGGCCGCGCCTGGGCAGAGAGAAAGACCGCACCGCCGACAAGCCGCGCCGGCCCCCTACCGTTCCACACCTTGTTCATGGGCGATTGAATGCCGCACAACCGGGAACGTCGCCGGGTAAGCGGGTGTTCTGTCCTGGCCGCCAGCGGGAGACAGACCTTGCGATCACCGGTGCGATACACTCCCGACGTTGAGGCGGTGCTGCCGGACGAAGGGCAGACCATCGAGCAGCTCAACCAAACCTTCGATAAGATCCTGAGCCGGGTCGCGGAGCATTCGGGCCATGCCGTGCGCTCGGTCCACGCAAAGTCGCATGGCATCCTTGAAGGGGCTCTGACGATCGATGCGGGCCTGCCCCCCGAGCTGGCCCAAGGCCTGTTCGCCACTCCTGGCCAGCATAAGATCTACATGCGGTTGTCGACCAACGCCGGCGACATCCTTCCCGATGCGGTCTCCCTGCCCCGTGGCCTCGCACTCAAGGTGCTGGACGTCGAGGGCGAGCGCCTGCCGGATGCGGAGGGGACGACCCAGAACTTCATCATGGTCAACGGCAAAGTGTTCCAGGCACCGAACGCAGAGAAGTTCCTGGGCAGCCTCAAGCTGCTGGCCGGCACCACGGACCGCGCCGAGGGGCTGAAGGTCGCCGCCTCCACGGTCCTGCGCGGCGTCAACAAGGCTCTGCATGCGGTGGGCGTCGACAGCCCCACCATCGGCTCGCTGGGCGGCGCGCCCAACGTCAACCCCCTTGGCGAGACGTATAACAGCCTGACGCCGTTCCGGTACGGTGACTATATCGCCAAGTTCTCGCTGGTCCCGGTCGCCCCCGTCCTGACCGCCCTGTCCGGCGCCGAGATCGAAGCCTCCGGCCGTCCGAACGCGATCCGCGAGACGGTGCGGTCCGAGATGGCTGGCATCGCCGGCGAGTGGGAGTTCCGGGTGCAGCTCTGCCGCGACCTCGAACGCCAGCCGGTCGAGGACCCGACGGTGGAATGGAAGGAGGACGAGGCACCGTTCCAGCGGGTCGGGATTGTCCGAGTTCAGCCGCAGGACAGTTGGGATCCTGCACGGGTCCAAGCTGTGGATGAGGAGATGCGGTTCAGCGTGTGGACCGGCCTCGCAGCGCACCGACCTCTCGGCAACATCAACCGGGCCCGCAACGCCCCCTATCGGCATTCGGCCGAGTTCCGTGAGCGGTTCAACCGCTGCCCGATCCACGAGCCGGGTACGGTGCGCTGAAGCGACATCCTGAAGTTGCACCTGCTGCAGATCTCAGATCGGGCGCAACGGTGATGTCTGCTTCATCGCTAAACCGCTCGAAAGCGGACAGGCAGAAATCCACCCATCTCGGTCGCCAGTCTCTATTTCGTCGATAGCCTAGAAGCGGACCTCCCGAGGGGCTGCAAAGGGTCGGGAGTGGCGGTTCAGCGCCTATCGGCCCAAGGTCGGCTCATGGCGCACAGCCGAACAAGTGCGTGCGAACTCCTGACCCTTTGCGGACCTTCGCGCCGCTTCCGCCAAGGGTCCGAATGGGGTGGCGAGCCGTCATTGGGCCGCCGCCCGAAAGCCGACGTTCGGCTTTGCGCCGATTTTGTTGAAAAACTCCGAGACCGCGCCTCCAGCGTCATTCAAGGCGAAGCTTCGTAGAACTTTCATCTCTCATTGGCGACTTGGTCCCGCAAATGTGGCGAGTTCTGAGCGGTGCGATAGTAAACCCTTCTTCGGTCAGCCCTGTCGGCGGTACTGCCTCCATTCGATCCCGAGTTTTTCAACAAAATCCGCCCAACCCGGCCATTCGTCGAGTTCCGATGCCTCCGCGAAGCGGACGTACAACGCGATGGTCAGGCGACCGAGCTGCACCTTGTCGAGTAGTATCGGATCGAGCGATGCTTCGGGCCGCACCGCCGATTCCACATACGCAAGCAGTGGCATCCCCTGCAGCCAAGGTTGGCCCAGTCGCAGATTCAGACTGAGCTCGGCGCTTCCTCGGTCGTCACACGAAAACTGATGAGCCTATTAGGCCCGAACGTGAGGGTTAACGGCACGTCTGCAGCATCGCGACCGTAGGCGATAAGGATCCGACCGATCCGTGAGCTGTTGTTCCGCGGGTCGAAAGTGTGCCAACGCCCGCCGAGATATACCTCCATCCAGGCGGCAAAATCGCCGGGCGCGTGCGGCAGCGGCAGGCCGATGTCGCTGACATAGCCGTTGCAGTAGCGCGTCGGGATGTTGAGGCAGCGGCAGAACGCGATCGCCAAGTGGGCATAGTCACGGCATACGCCCCGCTGCTCCTCGAAAACATCGAAGGCTGTACGCGTTGCGCGGGCATGCTCATACCCGAATGCGATCCGATCGTGCACGTAGTCGCAGATCGCCTGCACCCGGCTCCAGCCGGGCGGGAGATGTCCGAATAGATCCCAAGCGATCGACGAGAGGCGATCCGTCTCACAATATCGGCTGCCGAGAAGGAACAGTACGCTGTCCGAGGGCAGTTTCTCGACCGGGATCTCCGGAGCGTCGAGTTCCTGCTTGTCACCGCCACCCTGGTCCCGCACGATCGTGTCGGTCTTGAGCATGAAGCGCCCCGCCGGCGCGACCATCCGATTGCACCAATTCCCGAAGGAGTCGCGGTAGCCTTCCAGGGGTACAGAGGGGCTTGTGGTCAGATAATCGGGCCGCTCGAGATCAGGAAAGCGCGACGCGTGGACGTTGAGCGTCGCTATGACAGGAGTAGGCTGCGGAAACTCGTAAGTCATCTCGCAGCCAACAAGAATGCGCATATACTCTCTCCTCGGGGCACCCGCGAGATACGCATCGATCACGCGGCCAGGGCAGTTTCGGAGGGTAAGTTCCGGCGCAATCGCGATGGCGCTGAAAGCATCCGTCACGAAGATGTGGCGCGCAAGGCGCACCGCCCATCGTCGCCGGCTCCAACCCCGCAGATCCGACGGCCGATAGTCACAGCGGCTCGACCCCGCCAGTGGCGTTGCGCCGGAGCGCTCCCCGACGCTACGCTTGTCGGCGTGCCGGAGAACGCCTCGGACCTGTTCGGCCGGTTAGAAATCCATGCCGCCCATGCCGCCGCCAGCGGGCATGGCCGGACCCTCCTTGCGCGGAGCCTCGGAAATCATCGCTTCGGTGGTCACCAGCAGGCCTGCAACCGAAGCAGCGCCCTGAATGGCCGCGCGGACGACCTTAGCGGGGTCGACGATGCCGGCCTGAAGCATATCAACGTACTCTTCGGTCTGGGCGTTGAAGCCGAAGGCTGCCGAGGAATTGGCCAGGATCTTGCCGACTACGATCGAGCCCTCGACGCCTGAGTTCTGGGCGATCTGGCGGATCGGGGCCTCAAGGGCCTTCAGCACGATCTTGATGCCGGCCTGGACGTCCGGAACCTCGGACTTCAGCTCGGCGACCGCCTTCTTGGCGCGCAGGAGCGCGGTGCCGCCGCCGGGGACGATGCCTTCCTCGACCGCCGCGCGGGTGGCGTTGAGGGCGTCGTCGACGCGGTCCTTCTTCTCCTTGACCTCGACCTCGGTCGCGCCGCCGACGCGGATCACCGCGACGCCGCCCGCGAGCTTGGCCAGACGCTCCTGGAGCTTCTCACGGTCGTAGTCCGAGGTGGTCTCCTCGATCTGCGCCTTGATCTGGGCGACGCGGGCCTCGATGTCGGCCTTCTCGCCGGTCCCGTCGATGATCGTGGTGTTCTCCTTCTCGATGCGCACGCGCTTGGCGCGGCCGAGCATGGGGAGCGTCACGTTCTCGAGCTTGATGCCGAGGTCCTCGGCGATCATCTGGCCCTTGGTCAGGATCGCGATGTCCTCGAGCATCGCCTTGCGGCGGTCGCCGAAGCCCGGAGCCTTCACGGCCGCGACCTTGAGGCCGCCGCGCAGCTTGTTCACCACGAGCGTGGCCAGCGCCTCGCCCTCGATGTCCTCGGCGATGATGACGAGCGGCTTGCCGGTCTGCACCACGGCCTCGAGCACAGGCAGCATGGCCTGGAGCGACGAGAGCTTCTTCTCGTGGATGAGGATGTAGGGATCCTCGAGCTCGGCGATCATCTTCTCCGCGTTCGTGATGAAGTACGTGGAGAGGTAGCCGCGGTCGAACTGCATGCCCTCGACGACGTCGAGCTCGGTCTCGGCGGTCTTCGCCTCCTCGACCGTGATCACGCCCTCGTTGCTCACCTTCTGCATGGCGTGGGCGATCATCTCGCCGATCTCGGTGTCGCCGTTGGCGGAGATCGTGCCGACCTGGGCGACCTCGTCGGAGGAGGCGACCTTCTTGGCGCGGGCGGTGATGTCCTTCACCACGGCGGCGGTGGCGAGGTCGATGCCGCGCTTCAGGTCCATCGGGTTCATGCCCGCGGCAACGTACTTCACGCCCTCGCGAACGATGGCCGCCGCGAGAACGGTCGCGGTGGTGGTGCCGTCACCCGCGATGTCGCTCGACTTCGAGGCCACTTCGCGCACCATCTGGGCGCCCATGTTCTCGAACTTGTCGGCGAGCTCGATCTCCTTGGCGACCGTCACGCCGTCCTTCGTGACGCGCGGGGCGCCGAAGGACTTCTCGATGACGACGTTGCGGCCCTTCGGGCCCAGCGTCACCTTCACCGCACTGGCGAGCAGCTCGACGCCGCGCAGCATCTTCTCGCGGGCATCGGCTGAAAATCGAACGTCTTTGGCGGACATGGTGAGGGCTCATCATCTGTGGTTCGGCCCCAAGGCACGCCACAGCGGGCGCCTCGATGAGCAGGTCAGGAATCAGGACCGTGCGCGGTCCGATCAAGGCTAACGGGCTTCGCTGAATGGGACGCGGGTTCGACGAGAGAGCGCGTCAGAACTAAAGATAGTGCCGTGTGCGATGCCGGCGCGATCGCAACCGGTCCTAGCCTACGACGCCCAGGATGTCGGATTCCTTCACGATCAGGAGCTCCTGACCGTCGATCTTGACCTCGGTGCCGGACCACTTGCTGAACAGGACGCGGTCGCCGGCCTTGACGTCGAGCGCGTTGATCTTGCCCGCCTCGTCGCGAGCGCCGGGCCCAACGGCTACGATCTCGCCCTCTTGCGGCTTCTCCTTGACCGTATCGGGGATGATGATGCCGCCCTTGGTCTTTTCCTCGCCGTCGATGCGACGGAGAACCACGCGGTCGTGCAGCGGACGAAATTTCATAGTGAGTTCCTGATCGCTGCCGAGCGAGGCCCAACCGACGCGATTGGAACTATCGGCAGGGACGCAGCGGCGATGACGGTGTCGCAGCCCGACCAACGCACCATTAGCACTCGCCATGCGGAAGTGCTAATTTGATGATTGGGATCCACTCGGTGTCCGTCGCCAGATGGTTTGAGCCGATCTGAGGCGTTCAAAAAAGGGGCTCTGGTCCCAGTGGGTTGTGGTAGGCAGTCTGTGCGTGATGGCGCAAGTGAACCGCGTCGGATCTTCCGGAAATTTTAACCGTGAGAGAGTGGAGCCACGATGAAGCCCAAGCACACCTTTTTCGCTTGAGCTCCGTGAGCGCACGGTCCGGATGGTGGTAAGGCTGTCACACTACGATGGCGTGTCCCGCCAACCGTTCTCTGACCACCCTTTGCTGGAACACCCGAGCCTCCACCTGCTTATGGCTTAGTCTGACCACCGGTACTCGCTTTGACTCCGCGTTCGGCATCTGCCAACCAATCTCGGTTAAGAACACTGAGTGCATCGCCAAGAGGAGAAATAATCAAGGAAGATCCATCAGGCATATGCCAATCACCGGATGACGGGCCGGGCGTAAGGTTGTAATAAAGAACTGTATCTGCAATGAACTTTCGCCCAGCCTCGGTTGTTTCCGGCGCTTCAAAGGTAAAGTCGATCCTTGTAACAACATGTTTATTTCTTACATTGTGTGACAATTCGATCTTGGATTTGTCTTCAAATCGACATTCCCGCGATGTTTCCCATTTCCGGCAAGTCGCTCCTTTTTGCTCAAGAGCGGCCTGCGCTTGATTGAGGTCCATCCCGAGCTCAACGCCGCGCACGTCACGCTTAGTGTCTGCCGCCGCAGGCGCTAGCGAATTCACTAGTGCGAACGTGGCAAGTGTCATCCTCAGCATCGCGATCTCCCAAATAAAGCCGTGCTTAAATCTATGTCCCGGCACTCTTGCCGGAACAAAGTTGTCGATGTGCATCCCGATCCTATCGGCCGATAACGGGCGTGATTTACGCTCTACCTCACCAGAATAACAAATCTGGCAGGACAATTTGCCTCGCTCTGCACAAGCGATGAAATTACAAAATTCCAATCGACCTGACATTTCGTATTTCAGATAATATTCGGCGTCGCGCCCAGCTTGAGCAATCGCGTCGTGCAGATCGTTGTATCTAAACTAGCGGTACTTGAAAAATTTACTCGAACTCGAATGTTCCCATATTATTTCACCTCCTGTTTGTCATCATTTTCAAACTCTGTCGCCCTGTGCTTTAAACCGCCGCCTGACATCTGTAGCCTTCAAAGTTCCAAAACGCGCTCTGGCGTAGCTCTGACCAACAATCTGCCGTGACCGTGCCATTCATGAGATTTGACCATTCTGAATGGATCTACGTCCGAGCTCCTATCCTGGGCTCAGCATAGTGTCTGCGGCGGGGTTATCCGAGCCATGCAACGACAGGCCGGCGCTGCAGGTCGGTCGGCCGAAAGCCGTGCTTTCAGAGCGGCGGCCACCGCCTGCGCCATAGAGCCAAGAGGGCCAACACAGTGCCAGCCGCAACGGTCAAGCCAACAAACACGTTCGAACTGACATCATCCAGCATGGTCGATCCCTAACCGCGTACCGACGCTACAGCTTCACAGCTGGCTGGCGGCTATCCGCCTCAGAGATTTGGACATAGGCAAGCCGCACGGCATGCCAGAACGCATCGGGATCAGCCTCGTGACGGGCGATGCTGCGCTCGATGGTCCTACGAGCGATTCGCGCGTGCGCATCGACGTGGGCGGGCAGGATATTCGGCTTCAACATGGGTGCCTCCACTGCCCCCGGCTTGGGTTAACAGACGAGTTCCCAAATCGTTCAGTGTCGTGCATCCGGCTAATATTTTCCCTGCCCTATACATGCTGAATTAGCTTAAGCGTGGAGTTCTCGTCGCCTAGAATATTTGGCGAAACACGCGTTTGTGCGCGCCAATCTGCGCGGGGACGATGCTGAGCGACACACAAGGGGCCGTTCAGGAGCGCCATCCGAGCGCCCTGAAACGTCTATAGGGTTGATGGGTTGGTCGGCGAAGGAGAGCGCCGATGTCCTCAGCCCTGTCCGTCTATCTGCGTCAACGGGTGATCCATGCCGTCGAGGTCGGCGCGCCTCTGCACCAAGCACCAGAACGCTTCGGGGTGAGCTTGGCGAGCGCCAGTCGTTGGCGCGGACAGCTCGCCCGCGCAAGCCACGTCGCGCCCGAGCCGATGGGCGGAGATCAGCGCCCTAGTCAGTCCAAGCACCCTGATTGAACGTATGCTCACGACCTGAGAGCGCCAGCGCCTTGCAGAGGCTGAAGCTATTTTGCCGCGCCGAGCAGGGGAGGACAACGGCACCTATATTGCGCGTGCTTCGCGTTAAGAGCAACGTTTGACCAATCCGCGAATAGGAACGTGGCCTAGGCATCAAGGCTACGAGGTGGATAGCTTCACTGGGCCATATAGCGAGGTAGACTTTCGCTGTAGCCCTGCTTTCTTGCCATGAGCTCGTCTCCAGCATTCTCCCGAGCAAGCTGAGCCCGGCCGAAGCGGTCGATGAGCATGTGCGCTCGATCTGGCGAGATATGGTACTGATCCATGAGCCCGGTGATGATGCCTGCGAGCTCTTCGCGAGTGCCGTTTTGCTTCGAGAAGGTAGCAACGAGCGTGTCAGCGGCCGACATCATGCTGAGATCCCGTTTAATCTCGGCCGTTGAGGGAAGCCGTGTGAGTCGTCCGAAACGTGTTTCCCGTTGCATGACATGTCTCCAAACGGCGCCGGCCCCGA
>Ga0316228_1000421_pt1 | contig 57990 bp, 52 predicted proteins | sample TBH18021metaG_FD_206005 | JGI IMG/M metagenome (GOLD analysis project Ga0316228, IMG submission 206005) | Freshwater microbial communities from Trout Bog Lake, Wisconsin, USA - TBH18021 | ecosystem: Environmental > Aquatic > Freshwater > Lake > Hypolimnion/Profundal zone | place: USA: Wisconsin... | reverse complement strand
ATGCGACGGCTCGGACAACAGCGCGATCATCGGGCGGATCCGCCGCTACAACCGCACCGCCGACATCATCGAATGCTCGCACCGCCCGAAGCACCTCCGGAATTTTGTGACCGGCGAGATCAAGCCGCTCGAATTTCTCCGCGGCCTGCGGATCGGCTCGATCTGCGGGATCGCTGTCCCGGAGAGTTTCGAGAACGCGCTGCGCGGCCTCGACGCGGAGATCGAAACCTCGAAGTCCTACGCCGACCACCACCGGTTTTCCACCAAGGAAATCGAGTCGTTCATCCGCCGGTGCGGCCGCCGCGAGCTCGACGCGATCCTGACCACGGAAAAAGACGCCGTCCGCATCCCGCGCATTCTCGATCCCGAAGTCCCGCTCTACTACCTGCGGGTGGAAATCGAAATCCTCGCCGGCCAGGCATCGTGGGAGCGGTTCGTCGAGCGCCTGACACAGCGGCAGCCGGTCATGGCGCCGCGCCGGTTTTATTGACTTGCCAAGCCCCGGCCGCTCGGCCATTTGCAGGGCATGGAAATTCCGGATGTCACGGCGGTCGCCAAAGCCAACGTCTATTTCGAGGGCCGGGTGGTCTCGCATACGATCCTCTCGCCAGACGGATCCAAGCGCACCCTCGGCCTCATCTATCCCGGGACGTATCATTTCGGCACCGGCGCGGCCGAGCTCATGCAGATCGTGGACGGGAGCTGCTCGGTCGTTCTCGACGGCACCGAGACCAAGTCCACGCATGATTCCGGCGGTGAGTTCCGCGTGCCCGCCAACTCGGGCTTCACGATCACCGTCGGGGACGGGATCTGCCAATACGTCTGCTCGTTTCTGGGTTAAACGCGCGAATGTCAGCCTTGATTGGCGGGCTTCCCGGCCATCTCACGGATCGCCTCGGAGAGCCGCGCGGCCACCTTCGTGAGCCCGCGCTCAAAGAGAAACTGTCATGGCGTGGCGGGAGTGGGGGACGCTGGAGCCGCGGTCGGGGTTGCGACCGGCGGTGGAGTGGCGATCGGATATGCGGCCTGCGGCTGGGTTTTGTTGAGATCGGCCAGGACGAGTTTCATCGCCTCGGCAATCGGGATTTGCACGCTGCCTTTCGCGCGATCGACCCATGCGTAGGATTCCATTTTCTTCGCATTGTCGGCGCGCAATTCCGCCAGAGTCTTGATGCGCAGTTCGGCCCGCTGGGCTTCTTCGGGATCGGCTCCCCCTCCCTGCCAGCGGGTGAGCCAGAGGGTTGCCCCCCAAAAAAGAAGGAGCAGCAACATGGCCCACGCAAAAAACGACCGGAGGCCGGGGGGGCGGTGTTCCTGCGGAATACGGTTGGAAATTTCTTCGGGCATCAGTTTTTCAGGGAGATGGATTGGGGGAGGCGGGGATCGCGAAGCGGCCAGAGCGGGGCGTCTCCCAGGCGTTTGAGAAACACCGCCGCGAGCGTGCATCCGACGGCGGCGAGGCAGGCGAAGTCCATCCAGCTCACGGCCACCCCGGCCTCGTGCAGCGCGGGCAGCACGGTCACGTAGATGTCGAGCAGGTGCATCAGCAAAATCCAAACCGCCACCTTGCAAAGGAACGCCGGGTTTCTTTTTCCGGGATTCGGCAGCAGCAGCAGGAACGGGACGAAGAAGTGCCCGGCCACAAGAACCGTGCTCAGAACCTGCCAGCTCGCGGTATTCCGGCGCAGGAAATAAACCGTTTCCTCGGGGATGTTCCCATACCAGATCAGCATGTATTGGCTGAACCCGATGTAGGCCCAGAAAACCGTGAACGCGAGCATGAGCTTGCCCAGGATGTGGTAGTGCTCGGGCGTGACGAGGCCGTTGAAATATCCGGCCCCGCGCAGGGCTGTGATCAGCAGGACCAACACGCACAGCGAACTGAGCGCGGCCCCGGCGAAAATATAGACTCCCCACATGGTCGAGAACCAGCGGTAGTCGAGACCCATCAGCCAATCGATCGCGCAGAACGTCAGGCACAACGCGAAAAGCGGGAGGCTGGCGAACGTGATCCGGCGGTTCCTGGCCGTGTGGCGCGGCGCGCCGTCTTTGTCTTGCAGGATCGAACTCGCCCGCAGCCAGGCGGCGGCCGCCGAAAAAAAGACAAAGTAGAACGCGGTGCGGCCCCAGAAGAACCAGGGGGTGAGGTAGGGCCATTTGTCCAGCAAGAGCGGGTCCCGCGCGTTTTTCGGAAGCATCCAATCCCAAAGCTCCGTGCGCACGAAGACGAGCGGGAGAAAGAGCACGGCCATCACCGGGAGCAGGCTGGCGAGGTTTTCCAACTGCCGGCGGACGACCACGCTCCACTCCGCATCCACGGCGTGATGGACGAGCACCCAGAAGAGCGCGCCCAGGCAGATCGTGAAGAAGAAGGTGAACGCAAAAAGGTAGGAAAAGGCGAACTGCTTGGGGTCGAAAATGGCTCCTGCGAAAATGGCGGCATAGGAGGCCAGCGCGGCGGCGACAAAACCGAGGAACCGGCTTCCCACATGCTTGTAATCGAACATCCTCGGAGGTTCTGGCGCGCGCGCGTCCATAATCTATTTTGGCGCCTCCAGCGCGGCCCGTTCGTTTTCCGGCACGTCGTTGATGGTCGCCCCTCCCTGGGATTTCTGGAGCGCGCGGACATAGGCGATGATCGCCCAGCGGTCCTGGACCTGGATCCGGTCGCCGTATCCCATCATCGTGTTCTTGCCGTTGGTGAGGGTGTTGAAAATTTCCCCGTCCGCCATTTTCCGGATCCGCTCCTGGTGGAGGTTGGCGATGGTGACGAGACCGAATTTTGACGAGATCCCGTTGCCGGCGGCGGTGTCGCCGTGACAGGGCGAGCAGTTGATGGTGAACCGTTCCCGTCCCCGCTCCATCAGTTCGGGCGTGATCTCGAACGGCATGCCCGCCCCCCACTGGCCGTCGATTTTTCCCGTGTCGATATACACCGGGCCCGACGAAAAATAGATCTGCCGGTAGGGGCCGCCGGTCTCGCCGACGGAACCATCCGCCGGCTTGTGCAGCGGGATCGCGTATCCGATCGGAACCGTGCCGTCCACCGGCTTGCGGTTGCCGCTGCCGTCGGCGAAAAACGCGCCCGGTGCTTGGGCTTTCACCTTCGGCTGGTGGCGCATGTCCGAAAAAATCTCGATCGGGGGCCGCGCGGATTTCTGTCCGCGGAATCCTGCGATCGAGACCACCAGAATGACGAGCAGGCCGAAAAGGATGAAAAAGTATTTCATTTAATCTCCGTGGATCGTGGTGATGTTCATGCCCCCGAGGGATTCGAGGAGGTCGCGGACGGATCGCTCGGAAAATTTCGGGTCTCCGGATTCGATGGCGGCAAAGAATTTATCCTCGGTGACTTTTTTGAACCGGTCCCAGTTGAAGAGCGCGTGGTTGAGGCGAGGCAGGCCGTTCATAGCCAGCATCCCGATCACCGCTGTAAACGCCGAGACCAGGATCGTCAGCTCGAACATGATCGGGAAAAATGCGGGGACGGTGAAAAGCCCGGTCGGCTTGCCGGCCACGATGAGCGGATACAGAAACGACGTCGGCCCGAACTGGATCCCCACGGCGAGCAGGAACCCGGCGAGCCCGCCCAGAAAAACGACCTGGCCCAGCAGCGAGCGCTTCATCCCCATTGCCGCGTCCATGCCGCAGATCGGGAACGGCGAAAAAACATCCCACCGCCGGTAGCCCGCATCGCGGATTTTTTCGGCCGCCTGGAAGAGGTCGCGCGCGCAGGAGAATTCTGCGGCGACGCCGTAAACCGGGGCTTTTGCGTTGCCCGCCGTTTTCATCGCGCCTCCCCGTGGTGCGGGTCCGCCTCGGGCAGGACCGCTTTGACTTCAAACATGCAGATCATCGGCAGGAACCGGATGAAGATCAGAAACAGCGTCGTGAACAGCCCGAACGTCCCGGCGAACGTGCAGACATCCACCCACGTCGGATGGAACATCCCCCACGCGGAAGGCATGAAGTCGCGGGTCAGCGTGGCGGCGACGATCACGAAACGCTCGAACCACATGCCCGCGTTCGGGAACTGCACGATGATCCACACCCAGAGCAGGTGCGTCCGGAAAAATTTGAACCAGAACAACTGCGGCACCAGGACATTGCAGAGGACCATCGCCGCATACGCCCACCAGCAGGGGCCGAACGCCCGATACCAGAACGCCGCGCGCTCGTAGGGGTTGCCGCTATACCACGCGGTGAAAACCTCCATCACGTAGGCGTAGCCGACGATCGAGCCGGCCAGCAGAATGATCTTGCACATCTTGTCCACGTGGTCGGCCGTCACCAGGTCGCGCAGCGGCTTGTAGAGCGCGCAGGCGGGGATCATGAGCGTGAGCACCATCGCGAATCCGCCGAAGATCGCACCGGCCACGAAGTAGGGGGGGAAGATCGTCGTGTGCCAGCCGGGGACCACCGATGCAGCGAAATCGAACGACACGACCGAGTGGACCGAGAGCACGAGCGGGGTCGAGAGGCCGGCAAGGATCAGGTAGGCCGCCTCGTAGTGCCGCCACTGGCGGTTGCTTCCACGCCAGCCCAGCGCCATCACCCCGTAGATGCATTTCTTGATTTTCGACGTGCAGCGGTCGCGGACCGTCGCGAGGTCGGGGATCAGCCCGGTATACCAGAACAGCACGGAGACCGTGAAATACGAGGACACCGCGAACACATCCCACATCAGCGGGCTGCGGAAGTTCTGCCAGATCGCGTTCGCGTTCGGCACCGGCGCGAGAAACCAGACCATCCACACGCGCCCGACGTGGAACACCGGATAAATCGCCGCGCAAACCACGGCGAACAACGTCATCGCCTCTGCCGCGCGGTTGATCGACGTGCGCCACTTCTGCCGGGTCAGAAAAAGGATCGCCGAGATTAGCGTGCCCGCATGCCCGATGCCGATCCAGAACACGAAATTCGTGATGTCCCACGCCCAGCCGACCGGATGGTTGTTTCCCCAGACGCCGACGCCGGTCGCCACGAGATACGCGAGGCAGGCGAGGCACATGAGCGTCATCGGAACCGTGACCCCCATCGCGACCCACCACCACGTCGGCGTCCTCTCCTCGACGATCGAGCTGATGTAGCTGCTGATCCAGCCCATCGTGCGCCGGTTGAGCACCAGCGGCGGACGGATGACTTGCTCGCAGGTCATGGCTGGTGAGCCTCCGGGAGGCTGGGGGCTTGAGGCCCATGGGAAGAATGGGAGGTCTGGGAATCACAGCTCCCATTATTCTCATTCCTCCCATGCTCCTCATGCGGCTTGCCGGCGCCCGGCATCATCGGATTCGGGTTTTTGATCCTCGCGAGGTAGGTGACGCGCGGGGCGGCGTTGAGGTAGGCGAGCGTCGTGTATCCGCGTCCGCTTTTCCGCAGGCGGGCGACGCGGCTTTGCGGGTCGGCGATGTCGCCGAAAACCAGCGAGTCGTTCGGGCAGGCCTGCTGGCAGGCGACTTTGAACGTGCTGATCGGGGTTTCGTTTTTCGGGGTCGGACCGGCCTCGACGAGACGCGAGATCTTCGCCTCCTCGATGCGCTGGATGCAGAACGTGCATTTTTCCATCACGCCGCGCATGCGGACCGTCACGTTCGGGTTTTTTGCGAGCTTGAGGCTTTCGGGCATGCCCTTCTTGGCGAGCGGCCCCAGATACAGTTGGTCGAGCGGGCGCTGGTTGTAGTCGAAGAAATTGAAGCGGCGGACTTTCCACGGGCAGTTGTTCGCGCAATACCGGGTGCCGATGCAGCGGTTGTAAGCCATGAGGTTCAGGCCGTCCTCGCTGTGGACCGTGGCATTGGCCGGGCAGACGGTTTCGCAGGGCGCGTTCTCGCAATGCTGGCACATGACCGCTTGGGACAACATCTCGGGATCATCGGGTTCGCCCGCGAAGTAACGGTCGATGCGGATCCATGCCATGTCGCGGTTTTTGCGCACCTGCTCTTTGCCGACGACCGGCACGTTGTTCTCCGCCTGGCAGGCGACGACGCAGGCGTTGCATCCGGTGCAGGTGTTGAGGTCCACCGTCATCCCCCACTGCTCTTTCGATGTGAGGGCCGGGTGCGTGTAGAGCGAGATGTCCGGTGGAATGCGCGCATCCATCCCCATCGTCCGGGCGAATTCGGGATCGTGCCGGTAGCGGTCGAGAGTGCCCGCGCGAATAAGATCCCGGCCCTCCATTTTGCTGTGTTCCTGGGTCTGGGCCATCGGGTAGGTCCTGCCGGTGACCTGGAGCGTCACCCCGGTCGAGAATCGTGGGGATGCGGCTGTCCGGAGCGGGTAGGCATCGAACCCGACATTCTCCGTCAATGCCGAGACTCCCTTCCGCCCGTATCCGAGCGCGATGGAGAGCGAATCGTCGGCATGGCCGGGAGCGATGATCGCAGCGGCCTCGATCGTGGTTTTTCCGTCGCTGATCGCGACGATGTCGGCGACCAAGTCGTAGTCGATGTCGTTCCCGAGCTTCTCCGCGACCTCCGCGAGTTCCCCGAAATGGTTGGCCTTGATCCCGAGTTTTTTTGCCGTGGACGGGCTGACCAGAACCGCGTTGTCCCACGTGAGTTTGGTGACGAAATCCGGGGTCTCGAGAAGCCAGGAATTATTGGCGTAGCGCCCGTCGTCCACGCTCGCGCTCTGCAGGAAGACGAGTTCGAGCCCGCCCTGCGCGGGGCTGGCTTGCGCGGCAATCTTCGACGCGGCGGAGGCGGTGAAATCGAGAGCCGCCCCGGCAAAGCCGGTCCCGGGGAGGAACCCGACGCGGAGGAAATTGTTCCAAAGCAAATCCAGCCCCCCGGCCTCGGCGGCAGCGTCTTTGGGGGCGAGCGATTCAAACGTGGCCCGGACGAGTTCGGGTCCGTCAACTGCCGCGCTCCCGAGAAGTTTGGAGAGGATTTCCAGTTCGGAAATGCCGCCCCAAAGCGGCAGGATCATGGGCTGAACAGAAGTGTAGGTGCCGTCGAAGGTGCGGGCATCCCCCCACGACTCCAAAAAGTGCGCGGCGGGAACATGCCAGCGGGAGCCCCGGGATGTTTCGTCCTCGAACAGGCCGAGCTTCACGACATCCGGGACCTTTAACAGCAGGGAGGCAAAATTCAAATCTGCCGGGGCATTGGAGGCCGGGTTTCCTCCGAGGATGAAAAGCGTATTCACGGTGCCTGCTGCCATGGCGTTCGCCAGGTCCGTGATAGTGGCGGCCGCTGGCGCCGGATTGGTGATCCCCAGCAGCGTCGATCCCAAGTTCCCCAGCGCGCTGTTGATCGCGAGGACAAGAACCTGGACTGCGGCGGGAGTCTGCGGACCGGTCAAAACCAGCGACCGGCCGGGATTGGCGAGAAGGTCGTTCGCGCACCCGGTGATCCATCTCTCGTCCAAATGTGCGTCCGCCTGAGGAAAAGCTCCGAGGACGGCCGCGATCACCGGATCGTTTGTCTGCCGGGTAATGACCTCGGCGAGCCGCCGCGCGAATCCGCCCGCATCCGAGGCCTTGCAGCGTAGCCGGTGATCGGCCATGCCACCCGTGATCGTGAAGTGGTTCTCGACCACGTAAAGCCGGTTCATCGGAGCCCCCATCTGGTCGGGGTTGCGCCGGGCGGCGAAACCGGCCGCGTAGCCGATGCCGGTCTCGGCCGGATTCAAAAAATCGCTGTCGAGCGCGAGGATGACATCCGCCCGCTCGAACTTCGGCAGCAGCCGCGTCCCCGCGCCGAATGCGGCACCCGCCGCCGTCTCGGCCTCGCTGTCGCCCAGGGGCTCGTATTCCGCCCAGAGGACGCCGGGGAAGCTCCGCTCGATCTCCGCGCGCAGGCGGTCGCGCGTCGGGGAATTTTTCTTTTCGACGAGGAAGGCCACGCCTTTTCCTCCGCTCTGGCCCACCGATTGCAGGAATGCGTCAAATGCCGCAGCCTCGACGACCGCGCCTTTGTCGGTGAAATTTTTCGAACGGCGAGGGTCGTAGAGATCGAGGATCGCGGCCTGTGCAAAGGAATCCGTGCCCCCGTTGCTGAACGGGTGAAGCGGGTTGCCCTCGAGTTTGGTGGGACGCCCGTCGGACGTGCTCGCGATCAGCGGGATCGCGCCCGTGCGCGTCGGCATCGCCGTCGCGTAATACAAGAATTTCCCCGGGATCGTCCATTCGACGCCTTTTGCGAACGGCACCAGATGGGCCTCCGGCCGTCGGCATCCGGTCAGGCCAACGCCCGCCAGCGCGATCGACGCGCCCATGAGCTTGAGAAAATCCCGCTTCGAAAGCCCGCTGTCCTCGCAATCATCCACCCCGCGCGGAAACTCCCCTTCGAGGGGGCGCATCGCCGACAGTTGCAAATCCACAGGAGCGCGGGCATCCTGCCCGCTGGTGGACGAAGCGGGCGAGACGCCCACGCTCCTTTGAAGAAGCTCATTTGCAACTTTCGGAGATGCGCTCGCTTCGAGGCGCTTCGCGAATTCCGGGCCGTTCCCGGGCTCGCGGGGCGGAGGATTTTTTTTCATCGGTGGCAACCTCCGCAGGTGACCGGCGGGTTCACTTCCCAGGCCGCCTGGAATTTCCGGCCCATCTCGCGCTGGCTCCCGCCGGCACCCGGCTTCCAGTTCGTGTTGTCAACCTGCGCGGGGGGGCGGAGAAAATTCTCCGGCGCACGGTGGCACTCCAGGCACCACGCCATGCTCTGCGGCTGGTCCTGCCAAACCGCCTCCATTTCGTTCACCGCCCCGTGACAACTGAAACAGCCCACCCCGCGGTTCACATGGACGGCATGGTTGAAATAGGCGTAGTCTGGAACTTGGTGGACGCTGACCCAGTTCACGGGACGCCCGGTCCTCCAGCTTTCGCGCACGGCTTCGAGCTTCGGGCTCGTCGGCCGGATTTGCGTGTGGCACGCCATGCATGCCTGCGTCGTGGGGATGTTCGAATGCGCGGCCACCTCGACAAAGCTATGGCAATACCGGCAGTCCATCCCCAACTGCTCCACATGGACCGCATGAGAAAACAGGGCCGGCTGCACCGGCATGTAACCGACGCGGGTGTATTTCGGCGTGAAATAATATGTCGCCCCGCCCACGAGCGCCACGGCCAACACCCCGAGGCAGAGCACGATCTTGAGGGCGGCCCGGTTTGTCCATCTGGGAAAAAAATTTGCCATGAAGCACAGCGCAAACCCTTAACGGCCCGAAAAATGGATCCGCGGAACCCGCACAGGGGCAATTTCTTGAAAAATATTTACGCGGAGCAAAAGCCGGTGCATGGGAAAAATGAGCGTGCAAAATACAGGTCGCGACTGTCAACAGATTCGGTGATAATTCTTCCGCCATGAACACCCGCATTCTGATTGCCGCGCTCGTTTTTTTCGCGCCGGTTCTCTTTTCCGCCGAATCCGCCCAACCGGAGCTCCCCGTCACCACGCTGCGCATCGGCACGACAAGTATCCGGGCCGAGGTCGCCGATGACGACGCGGAGCGTTCCGCAGGCCTGATGTTCAGGGAATCCCTCGCGACCGATTCGGGCATGCTTTTCGTCATGCCTTCGGTCGGGCCCGCTTCCTTCTGGATGAAGAACACGCTCATCCCGCTCTCGGTCGCGTTCTTGGACGAAAACGGGACGATCATGGAGATCCACGACATGCAGCCGAAAAGCGAAAAAATCGTGAAGAGCACATTTTTGCGGATCGCCTACGCCCTGGAAATGCAGCAGGGCTGGTTCGGAAAAAAGAACATCTGGCCTGGCGAGCGGGTCTCGGGCCTGCCCCCGCCGGTGCGAGAGTGAACTCCGGGAGGGCTCCGTGCTGGGAGCAACCTCCGTGTGAGCCGCAATATATGGGTTCGGGCGGAGCCTCACCCGGCGCGGAGGATCGCGCTCTCTTTCCGGGCCAGACTCCCCCAAACGGCAGTTGACCGCCGCACGAGGCACCTGAGATGCTCGGCGCGATGGATCCTGTCACATTGCTGTGGGTGGTTTTCGGGGTGACCGTGGTGCTGGTTTGCACCTTGGATCTCTTCGTGATCACCCGGCGAGGTTCCTCCATGGGAGCGGCTCCGGCACTGCGCTGGACGGGGATCTGGATCGCGGTGGCGCTCGCCTTCGGGGCGCTCGTTTTCTTTTTGCACCCGAAAGGCCCGGCAATCGCGCTGCTCTTTGTCACCGGGTATCTCACCGAGTATTCGCTCTCGGCGGACAACCTTTTCGTTTTCATCCTGATCTTTTCGGTGATGAACGTCCCGCATCGCGCCCAGCCGAAACTCATCAAGCTGGGGATCTTTCTCTCGATCGTTCTGAGGGTTGTTTTCATTCTCTTCGGGGTCGCCCTGGTGCAGCGTTTCCACTGGCTGATTTCGCTTTTCGGCGCGCTCCTCATCTGGACCGCATGCAAAATGCTCGCGTCCGTCGGGAAGGAACCCGCCGACCCGAGGAACAGTTTCTTCTACCGCGCGGCGGCCCGGATTTTTCCAATCCACGAGGGCGGCCCGTCTGCGACACGCCTTGTTGTCCGGCACGAAGGCCGGCTGTGCGTGACGCCGCTCTTCCTGGTCTTCCTCGTCATCGGAAGCACGAACGTGGTGTTCGCGCTGGACTCGATCCCCGCGATCATGGGCATCAGCACGGATCCGTTCGTCGTGGTGACATCGAGCGTCTTCGCGGTTCTGGGCCTGGGTTCGCTCTTCTTCGCGATCCGGGGAGTGATGGGGATGTTCAAGTTCTTGCAGCACGGGGTGAGCGTGATCCTCTTTTTTATCGGCGGAAAAATGATCGCGGACTTCTACGGGCCTGTCCGCGGCTGGTTCCAGGACTACCCCATCGTTCCCCTGCTTGTCATCGCCGCGGTGCTGGCCGTTTCGATGGCCCTTTCCGTCTGGCACAACCGCGCGTTTCCTGCTGCAAAAAACAGTCCCTCCAGGGACGCGGAGTGATTGGAGAGGCATTCAGGGCCGATGAACAAAGCCATGGCGAACATGCGCGTGACCAACGGAGTCGGAAAGGCCGGCTGGAAGCTTTTCGCTTGCGACGCGGCCCCTTCGACCAACGACCTCGCCCGCGACCTCCCGGCCTGGAGCGCCGTGCGTGCGGACATCCAGACCGGCGGTCGCGGGAGGTTCGGAAGGGTGTTCGTTTCCGACCGCGGCGGCCTCTGGATTTCCGCGGTCCTCCCGGCGGAGGGCGGCCTCGAGAAGTGGGCGGGATTCTCGCTGATGGTCGGAGTCCACCTCGTCCGGTTGCTCGAAAACTTGAACATTCCATCCGCCCGCCTTCGCTGGCCGAACGACCTCATGTCCGGCCCGAAAAAACTCGGCGGCCTGCTGATTGAACAATCCGCCAAAGAGATGCTCATCGTGGGATTCGGCCTGAACATTTCGAACTCGCCCTGGACGTCCGATCTCGCTCTGGAAGCCATTTCAACGAGCATCGCGCGGATAACGCCATCCGTCCCTTCCGTGACGGAAATGGCTGTCCGCACATTGGACGCGCTCGCTGATGCGCACGAGGCCATGGAGGTGGGCGGCATGAAGGCGGCCATCGACGAACTCAATCTCCGCTGGAGCCGCTCGGTGCCTGTGGAGATTTTTCTCGCCGGCGGGGAAACGGTTTCCGGCCGGTTCGTCGGCCTCGACCCCCATGGCAACCTCCGGCTCCTCGATAAAACGGACTCTGAATTTCTTGTCGGACATCAAAGAATTGAGAAACTGGTCGAGTTATAATGGCTGGCTTTACTACCACCAAAAAACCACAAACCAAGACAAACTATCCATGGCACTCAGGGACAAATTCATGACCGCAGAAGAAGCGGCGGCACTCATCAACGACAACGACACGATCGGTTTCAGCGGGTTCACCCCGGCCGGGGCCGCGAAGGCGATTCCTACGGCTCTGGCCAAACGCGCCAAGGCAGAGCACGAGGCCGGCCGCCCGCTCCAGATCGGCGTCGTCACCGGGGCTTCGACCGGCCAGTCGCTCGACGGCGAACTCGCCCTTGCCGAGGCGATCGCCTGGCGCACGCCCTACCAGTCGAACAAACACCTCCGCGCGGCCATCAATGGCGGGCGGACGCGTTTCTTCGACATGCACCTCTCCACGCTTCCCCAGCAGGTCCGCTACGGGTTTCTTGGCAAATTCAACTGGGCGGTTGTCGAGGCCTGCGACGTGACCGAGGACGGCGAGATTGTTCCGACCACGTCGGTTGGTGCCGCCCCGACATTCTGCGGGGTCGCCGAGAAGATCCTCGTCGAGCTCAACCGCAACCATCCCGCCGCGCTGCGCGGGCTGCACGACATCTACGAGCCCCTGGATCCCCCGCACCGCAAGCCGATCCCGCTCTCGGACTGCTCCTCGCGGATCGGGACGCCTTTCATCAAGGTCGATCCCGCCAAGATCGCGGGGATTGTCGAGACCGACCTCCCGGACGAGGTGCGCCCCTTCGATCCTTCCGATGAAACCACCAATAAAATCGGCCAGAATGTCGCCGAGTTTCTCGCCGCCGAGATCCGTGCGGGGCGCATCCCCAAGGAATTTCTTCCGCTCCAGTCCGGCGTGGGCAACATCGCCAATGCCGTGCTCGCCGCGCTCGGCGAAAATTCCGACATCCCGCCGTTCGAGATGTTCTCCGAGGTGATCCAGGACTCGGTGATCGCCCTCATCAAAAAAGGGAAATGCAAATTTGTCACGGGAACCTCGCTGACCGTGAGCCCCGACCTGCTCAAGGAGATTTATGCGGATCTGGATTTCTACAAAAAGCACATCTGCCTGCGCCCGCAGGAGATCACGAACAATCCGGAAATGGTCCGCCGCCTCGGCATCATCACGATCAACACCGCGATCGAGGTCGACCTCTTCGGCAACGTGAATTCCACGCACGTCATGGGATCGAACATGATGAACGGGATCGGCGGGTCTGGCGACTTCACGCGGAACGGCTACATTTCGATCTTCACGTGCCCCTCGCTCGCGAAGGGCGGCAAGATCAGCCCGATCGTTCCGCTCGTCAGCCACATGGACCACAGCGAGCATTCCGTGCAGGTCGTGGTCACCGAGAACGGGGTCGCCGACCTCCGCTGCAAAACCCCCCACGAGCGCGCGCGCCTGATCGTGGCCAACTGCGCCCACCCCGACTTCCGCCGCGAGCTTCACGGCTATTTCGACAGCGTGACCAAAGGCCAGACTCCGACGACGCTCAGCGCCGCCTACGCGATGCACCAGCGGTTCCTCGAAACCGGCGACATGCGCGGCGTCGATTGGAAGGCGGCCGGCCTGCCCTGATGCCAGGCATCTTGGACGCCAGATTCCCCGGGCCTCAAGTTTCCAAAAAATTCAGCAGGGATGCGCAGCACTGGTCCGGCGACCAGAGGTGGGTGGGCAGCACATGGTCCGGATTAACGGGCGGCTCGTATGTGTCCGTGACGCCGGTGAATGACGCCAGATCTTTACTCCGCGCCCGCTTGTAAAGTCCCTTCACATCGCGTTGCTCGCAGACCTCCACCGGCGCCGACAGCCAGACTTCGAAAAAGCGATGCGGCACCATTTGCTGGCGCAGCCGTTCCCGGTCCGCCGCATACGGCGCAATAAAGGCGAGCAATACGATCGAGCCGGCGTCCGCGGCGGCACGCGCGATTAATCCCGCCCGCCGCAGGTTCTCGGCGCGATCCTCCCGCGAGAAACCGAGGTCGGGGGCATGGTCCCGCCGGAACGTGTCCCCGTCGAGCAACAGCACCGGGCCGCCGCTTTCCCGCAACCTGCGCAAAACCGCTTGTCCCAAGGTCGTCTTCCCGGCGCCGCTCAAGCCCGTAAAAAGGATCACGGTCGCGCGGCGGTCGGCAGACGCTTGAGCCGTCCCTATTGCATTTGGTGCGATAGACTCCACCGATCAATATATAGGCGCCATTTCTTCCTTCGGCCAGTTCGTTAACGGAGGAGCCAGCGGGCGGTGGAGCGGAGGTGGAAGTCGAGGTTGGTGATCGTCCGGCGGAGGCTGCCGGCCGGGAGATCGTGCAGTGCCTCCCATGAAGCGAGCGAGGCGCGCAGATCGTCTGGCGGGCATTCGCGGAGTTCGACCGGCGGGGGCGCCCCGCTCCCGGCCTCTCTTTGGAGTTGGCGCATCCGGGCAGCGTGCGGTGCGGGCAGGGGCTGTTCCATCCACGCCGTGTCGTCGAGGAGAGCGCCCACCCGCGGCCACCCCTCGTTGATGTCCTGAAACTTAAGAAGCGATCAGGTCGCCGACGTTCTTGGCGGTTGCGGCTTTCCGCTTGCGCCATTGCCTCAACCCCGCCGCGCCGAGCACGAGTGCCCCGCCCATCGCCAAGGTAGCGGAACCCGGCTCCGGGATCGCCCCGGCGGTGATCTTGGCACCCGTATCGTCGTAGGCCCAGCCGGTCAATGTGACCGACATTTTCGAAGTATTTCCGGCCGTGACCGTCGCCGCGCTCATGCCGACCCACCCGTATTCGAGCTGGTTTCCGCTCGAAGAATTTTCAAACGAAAAGAGGAGGTATTTGTTGGAGAATGCTCCCGGGCCGGTAGTCATTACAGTCCCCCAATTGATAGAGCGGACGATATTTCCAAAAGTTGCTTGACCCGTTCTGGCAGCTTTATTCCAGTTGGCTCCGGAGTTCGTTCGGAAGGCGACATTTATGCCGCCAATTGAATTAACCTCTGATCGGGCATTGGACTGCCGGCCGATGCGCACGTAGCCGCCTTTTTGATGGGCGAGGATTCTGTGGGTAGAGGAGATGCTTCCCATGCTCCGCACAAATTCAACAGCTGCCGTGCCCGGAAGATAGATGTCGTAAACTGTCAGTTGCCCGCCGCCGAACCCGACGGTCTTAGCTCCCAAGCTCGTATAGACGATCCCCGCATCTGCGGCGAGCGGAAGGGCTGAAGCGCCGGCCGCCAGAGTGAGAAGGGAGGGGAGAGAAGAGCGGGGTTTCATGGGTTCTATAAATGGCGATTTTCCCTCGGGGTCAAGCGCTATTTCCGCTTGGAAATATCTGTTGCAATGGGGTTTGCGCTGCAATTCTCTGATGCGGATGAACCGATCACCGCGCGTATTACTGCTTGGCTGGGATGCCGCCGACTGGAAGGTGGTGCGCCCGCTGCTGGCGGAGGGCTCGATGCCGAATTTGGCGGGGCTGATGGCGCGCGGGGTTCACGGGAACCACTCGACGATTTATCCGGCATTGAGCCCGATGCTGTGGACTTCGATCTCGACCGGGAAGCGTCCCCCGAAGCATGGCGTGCTCGGGTTTTCCGAGCCGACGCCCGACGGCCGCGGCGTCCGCCCGTGCAGCATCCTTTCGCGGAAGACGAAGGCGGTTTGGAATATTCTCGCGCAGGAGGGGAAGCGGTCGGTGGTGGTCGGCTGGTGGCCGTCGTTTCCGGCGGAGCCGATCCCCGGCGCGATGGTCTCGAACCATTTCCAGCAGGTGCCCGACGCTCCCGATGCCGACCTGCCGCCGCTGATTCCAGGCACGGTGACACCGGAGCGGGTGGCCGGGGAGATCGCCGATCTGCGCGTGCGCCCGTGGGAAATCCCGGCCGAGGTGCTCCGGATGTTTGTGCCGTGCCTCGACGACGTGGATCAGGAAAAAGACAAGTCGCTCCACGACCTCGCGAAGATTCTCGCCGAGACGCTCACTGTGCATGCGGCGGCGACCGACCTTCTCGGGCGCGAGCCGTGGGATTTTGCGGCGGTGTATTTCGATACGATCGACCACGCGAGCCACCGGTTCATGCATTTCCATCCGCCGCGCCAGGCGCACGTTCCCGAGCGGGAGTTTGAGATTTACAAGGACGTCGTGGCCAACGTCTATCGCCACCACGACGCGATGCTCGGGCGCTACCTCGAACTCGCCGGCCAGGACGCCCACGTCCTCTTGCTTTCCGATCATGGATTCCACTCCGACGCCCTACGTCCGAGGTGGATCCCGGCCGAGCCCGCCGGACCGGCGGTCGAGCACCGGCACTTCGGGATGTTCGTGATGGCCGGCCCGGGGATCCGGCGGGGAGAACGGATCTTCGGAAGTTCGATCCTCGATGTGACCCCGACCGTCCTCGCGCTTTTCGGGCTTCCGGCTGGCGAGGATATGGACGGGGGCCCGCAGTTGCAGGCGTGGGAAGAGGCGCCGGAAGTTCGCCGGATTCCCACATGGGACGATGTGCCAGGAGCGGATGGGCGGCATTCGGAGGGGACGGCACAAGACCCTCGCGCGGCCGCAGCGGCGCTCGAGCAGATGGTCGCCCTCGGCTACATCGCCCCGCTTCCGGAGAACGCGAAAGAGGCGGTGCGCGAGACGACGCGCGAGCTCGATTACAACCTCGCCCGCGCGCTGACCGACGCCGCCAAGCCGCACGAGGCCGCGCCGGTATTCGAGAGGCTTTGGGACGAATGGCCGCGGGAGCACAGGTTCGGGCTGCACCTGCTCGACGCGCTCGCCCGCACCGGCCGTATCCCGGATCGCCGGAAGGCGCTCGACAAGCTCAAGATCCGCGCGGAGGAATTTTCCTCCGAGGCAAAAGCAAAGCTGGAGTCATTGCCAAAAGAGGACGATGCTACCGATCCTCTGGCGCAGCGCAGCCCGGAAAACCGGCGCAAACAATTTGAGAGGCGAGGGTATCAGGAGCGCGCCGCCGGGCTCGCTGTCCCGCTCCTGCGCGAGGAGATCAACCAGTGCCTGCTCGAAGGCAACAAGGCGGAAGCGGAGAGGCAGCTTGACGGGCTGCTCGAAGGCGGCGAACTCCCCTACTGGCTCGCCCAGTTTGCCGCCGAAAAGCTCGTTGCCCTTGACCGGGGCGACGAGGCCCTCCCGCTGCTCGACAATCTCCTGGCGGCCGATCCCGAGAACCCCGGGTTCGAAGCCCTGCGCGCGGAAATTTTCTACCGGAGAAAGGATTGGGATTCCTTGGTGGATGCGTCGGCCGGGGCGCTCGGGCTCGTGTATTTCAACCCCCGCCTCCACATGCTGCTCGGCCTCGCGCTTTTGCAGCTCGGGCGCACGGAGGATGCGACGAACGAGCTTCTCGTTGCCGTGCGGCAGAACCCCGCGCAGCTCCCCGCGCTCGAGGCGCTGGAAGGACTGTTCCGCCACAATCCCGCGAAGGCCATCGCGATCCGCTCGATGAGCGAGACCATCAAGGCAAAAATGGCCGAGCGCCGGATGCGCGCCGACGAACCTCCAGCCCCGCTGGCCACCTACGAGTTCGCGGAGCTCTGCGATGCGGTGCCCGGGCGGGGAGATTCCTCGGAAGAGGCGATCATCGTGACCGGGCTTCCGCGCAGCGGGACATCCCTGCTGATGCGGGCGCTCGAGGTCGGCGGAATCCCCCTCCTCGCCGACGCCGAGCGGCCGCCCGATGAAAGCAACCGCCTGGGGTATTTCGAATTCGCCCCGGTGAAAACGACTGCACGCGATGCGTCGTGGATCAGGCAGGCGAAGGGAAAGGCCGTGAAGGTCGTCGCTCCGCTCCTGCGCTATCTTCCCTCAATCCCCGCAAGCCTCATCGTCCTTCACCGCCCGCTCGCGCAGGTGCTCGCCTCGCAGGAGGCAATGAAATCCCGCCTCGGATCCGCATCGCAAGGAGCCGATCCCCTGACCCTTTCCCGCCAGTTTGCCGCCATGATGGGCCGGCTTCCCGAAAAACTCGCCGAGCGCCCGGCCTGGCGCGTGCTTCACGTTTCCTTCGAAGCGATATTGGCCGACCCAGCCGGGCAGTGCGCCCGGATCGCCGCGTTCCTCGGCCCGCGCTTCGATCCCGCCCTCGCCGCTTCCGCTGTGGATCCCGCGCAGCGCCGCTTCGGCCCGTGAGCCACACTTTGCAGCGACCGGATAGCAACGGAGCGAACAGAGCCGGTCCCAATCAAATGCCTTGAGGTTCCTTACTGCGGCCTGCCCTGAGCCGAGGGTATCACTCTTCCGGTTCGTCCTCCTCGATTTCGTGGCGGAGGGCCTTGGAAATGAAGGGGCGCACAAACCCGTAGATCAAAAACGACACAAAGAGCACGGCCGGCATCCACCAGTAATTCATGGCGGTGAAGGACAGCAGGACGATCAGCCCCAGAAAGGCAGGGATGGACCGCTGGGTCCTCCAGTTCAGCCCTTTGAAGCTCGGGTATTTCACCTTGCTGAACATCATGAAGGACAGGAACAGGAGCAGGACGGGCAGCGCAAATTTCCACGGCCCGATTTCTTTGTCGTCGGCCTGGATCCAAAGCATGAGAAGCGTGAGCGAGGCGATCAGCCCGGCGGCCGCCGGGATCGGAAACCCCTGAAAATCCTTGTCGGGCTTGTCGCCGGCGATTTGCGACGTGCAGTTGAACCGCGCGAGGCGGAGCCCACCGCACAGCAGGAAGAAAAACGCGATCAGCCATCCGGTGCGCAGAAAGTCGCGGAGCACGATCTGATAGACGAGCAGCGCCGGCGCGACACCGAAGGAGACGATATCGGCCAGCGAGTCGAACTCTCTCCCGAACGCGCTCTCGTGCCCGCCCAGCCTCGCCAGCCGGCCGTCGAGCAGATCGAAAACGCAGGCACCCAAGATAAAGGCGATCGCCTCGTGGTAGAGGGGGCCCGCCGACTGGCCGGCCGCCACGAGAAGCGATCCGTCAATGATCCGCAGGACCGCCGCAAATCCGCAGAAGAGATTGCCGGCTGTCATCAGGTTCGGCAGCAGGTAGATTTTGGGCTCGTTGGGTTCGTTCATACAGGGTTCTGTTTCATCCGGGCGACCGGGGTTTCTCCTCCGTGGACATGGTCGCCCGGCCGGACAAGGATTTCCGTGCCGATGGGGAGAAGCAATTCCGTCCGCGATCCGAAGCGGATCATGCCGAAGCGCTCGCCGCGCGCGAGTTTGTCGCCGACGACCGCCCAGGGACAGATCCGGCGCGCGATCGCGCCGGTGATCTGCCGCACGACCACGGTGCCCGCCGGGCCGGAAAAAACCCACGACCGGCTGACATTCAGGACGGATGAAAGCGGGTTCCGGGCATCCAGATAGCGTCCGGATTTCGGCTCGGAGTGAAGGATTTCGCCCGCGAGCGGGGCCCGGTTCACATGCACGTCGAGAACGGAGAGGAAGATGCCGATCCTGAGCAGCTTGGTTTTCAGAAACTCTCCTTCCTCGACCTCATCGACCGTGGTCACCAACCCGTCGGCCGGAGACACCGCGACATTTTCTCCCGGCGGGGGAACGCGTTCCGGATCGCGGAAAAAATACAGCGTGAACAGCAGCGCGAGCGCGAAAACGATCGAGAGCAGCGGAAAAACAAAAACCGTGAGCAGCCAGCCAGCCGCAATCGCGGCCAGAATCCATTTCGCTTCGCCCAGCGCCCGTTTTTCCATCCGGCAACCCTACCACCACGCCCGGCGGCTGGGAACCCCGATTGTTGCCGATGACCTCTTCTGTATATTGACTTTTTATAGATAGGCATCATGATGCTTATATGAGGACCACATTGACGCTTGATTCCGACGTGGCGGCAAAAGCCCGGAAAGGTGCCGCCAAACTGGGCAGACCGTTCAAGGAAGTGGTGAACATGGCGCTGAGGGCGGGCCTGGACTCGGTTCTGTCGCCTCCCGCCTCGAAACCCTTTCGCACCAAGCCCCGTCCGCTCGGGCTTAACGAAGGGCTCAGTTACGACAACGTCACGGAACTGCTCGCCTTGGCCGAAGGAGAGGACCACGCATGACACTCGTCGACGCAAACATTCTGCTCTACGCGGAGAACAGCCTGTCTTCACACCACGAAGCGAGCCGCATCTGGTGGGACAGGCAACTGAGCGGGTCCGAGCCGGTGGCCTTGTGCTGGCCGGTCCTGACCGCGTTCATCCGGATTGGCACAAACCCCCGCCTGCACAAACGGCCGCTGACTCTGAAAGAAGCCGCCGAACGCGTCCAAAGCTGGATGGATCAACCTTGCACCCGAATCCTGACCCCCACCGACCTGCACTGGCCCATCTTCCAGCGCATGCTCCACTCCGGCAACGCCACCGCCAACCTCGTCTCCGATGCCCACCTCGCCGCTCTGGCGGTCGAACACAACTGCACCCTGGCATCCACCGACGCCGACTTCGCCCGCTTCCGCGGCCTCAAATGGCGGAATCCGATCGCCGCCATGCGTTAAAGTCGCCTTGCGGAACTGCCGCAGATGTCAAAGGGCAACAGCCCGTCTTTGACTGACCCCATTCCCGCGTGCCTCGCCTCCGCTACACCGTTAGGCGATTATTTGCCAAGGTTGCAATCGGAACAAAGCGTCTGGAGGTTCTCAAGCGTGGTCTCGCCTCCGTTGCTCCAAGCGTTGATGTGGTCAACGTGAAGTTCTGCGCCTGCGCTGGTCGCTGGACTACGCCCGCAGCCACAACAAGTGAAACGGTCGCGCTGAAGAACCTTCCAGCGCAGACGAAGGGATGGGTCGCGTCCTGTGGTGCGACGACTCGGGATGGATGCGAACGCCCGCTGAGCAGGTGAATCGAGATCGGAGGAGTTCGCGTAGCTGACGAACGCATGGAGCGCAGGCGTCCAGCCGCCAAAACGACGGTTGTATGGCGTCTGCGATATGGTGGACGGTGGCGAAGCGAGTTCGCTTCGGCGTGGCTGTCGTCCGTAGTGCTGCCAAAGAGTAAGCAGGTTCTCGAATAGACGTTCGTCTGGAAGATCGACCTCGTTGGAGAGTGAAAGCCCCGCTGCAAGTATTGCCTTGTTCCAAGTGCCGAAGCGGCGCCCAACCGTTGTGTCGCATAAAGGCCATGCTCGCGGTATTGGGGCTGTGACACTGCGGAGGCGTTGAGGTGCTGGGCGACGCGGCGTAAGTCAGCGAGCAATTCGGCGTCGGTGACCGGCTGACCGGAAACACGAGAGACTTGAAATGCTCCGTCGTTCATAGAGTGCGCGCAGAATCGGCTAGCTTACAACTCCGCCAAAATCCCGTTCAACGTCGCGCTCGGGCGCAGGGCGGCGGAGGCGAGGGTGTCGTCGGGCTGGTAGTAGCCGCCGATGTCGGCCGGCTTGCCCTGGACGGCGAGGAGTTCGGCGGCGATCTTTTGTTCGTTTGCGGTGAGTTGTTCGGCGATCGGGGCAAAGATCGCTTTCAGTTCCTTGTCGTCGTCTTGGGCGGCGAGGGCCTGGGCCCAATAGAGCGCGAGATAGAAGTGGCTGCCGCGGTTGTCGGTGGTGCCGAGTTTGCGTCCGGGCGAGCGGTCGTTTTCGAGGAATTTTCCGGTGGCGGTGTCGAGCGTGTCGGCGAGGATTTTGGCCTTGGGGTTTTTGAACGTTTCGGCGATGTGTTCGAGGGCGGGAGCTAGGGCGAAGAACTCGCCGAGCGAGTCCCAGCGGAGGTAGTTTTCCGCGACGAACTGCTGGACGTGTTTCGGGGCGGAGCCGCCGGCGCCGGTCTCGAAGAGCCCGCCGCCGTTCATGAGCGGGACGATCGAGAGCATCTTCGCGCTTGTGCCGAGTTCGAGGATCGGGAAGAGGTCGGTCAAATAATCGCGGAGGACATTGCCCGTGACTGAGATCGTGTCTTTGCCTTCCACCATGCGCTCGAGGCTGAACTGGCATGCCTCGGCGGGCGGGAGTATCCGGATGTCGAGGCCGGTCGTGTCATGATCCTCAAGATAATTTTTCACCTTGGCGATGATCTGCGCGTCGTGGGCGCGCCGTGCGTCGAGCCAGAAGACGGCGGGCGATCCGCTGGCCTTCGCGCGTTTGACCGCGAGCTTCACCCAGTCCTGGATCGGGGCGTCCTTGGTCTGGCAGGCGCGCCAGATGTCGCCCTGCTCGACCTGATGTTCGAGCAGAGTGTTCAGTTTACAGTTTTCCGTGTTCAGTTGAACCACGCGGACCGTCCCATCCGCCGGGATCTCGAAGGTTTTGTTGTGCGATCCGTATTCCTCGGCGGCCTGGGCCATGAGGCCGACATTCGAGACCGAGCCGATCGTGCGGGGATCGAGCGCGCCGTTCTTTTTGCAGAAATCGATCGTCGTCCGGTAAACGCCGGCGTAGCTGCTGTCGGGGATGACGGCGAGCGTGTCCTGCGCCTTGCCTTCGGCGTTCCACATCTGGCCGGAGGTGCGGATCATGGCGGGCATCGAGGCATCGACGATGATGTCGCTCGGGACGTGGAGGTTGGTGATGCCTTTGTCGGAATTGACCATGGCGAGGGCCGGGCGGTCGGCATAGACGGCTTTGATGTCGGCCTCGATCTCGGCCCGTTTGTCGGCGGGGAGCGTCTGGATCTTGGCGAGAAAATCCCCGAAGCCATTGTTGAAATCCACTCCGAGGTCCTTGATGACGTCGGCGTGTTTGGCGATGAGGTCCTTGAAGAAAACCTTCACGGCATGTCCGAAGATGATCGGGTCCGAGACCTTCATCATCGTGGCTTTCAGGTGGACCGAGAAAAGCACGCCGTCCGCCTTGGCTTTGGCGATTTCCTTTTCGAGGAACGCGACGAGCGCCTTCCTGCTCAGAAATGTGCCATCGAGGATCTCGCCGGCTTTGAGCGGGAGCTTGTCCTTAAGGACGGTGACAGCGCCGTCCTTCGCCACGAATTCGATGCGGACGTTGGTCGTTTCGGGGACAGTCACGGATTTTTCGTTCGAGAAAAAGTCGTTTTCGCCCATCGTGGCGACCGTCGTTTTGGAATCGGCCGACCATTCCCCCATCGAGTGCGGGTGCTTGCGGGCGTAATCTTTGACCGCCTTCGGCGCGCGGCGGTCGGAATTTCCCTCGCGGAGAACCGGGTTCACGGCGGAGCCCATGACTTTGCCGTAGCGGGCTTTGATTTTCTGCTCGGCGTCGGTCTTCGGGGCCTCGGGGTAATCGGGGAGCTTGTAGCCTTTGGCCTGGAGCTCGGCGACCGCCGCCTTGAGCTGCGGGACGGACGCGCTGATATTCGGCAGCTTGATGATATTCGCCTCGGGCTGGAGAGTGAGGGCACCGAGCTCGGCGAGGGCGTCGCCGATCTTTTGGTCATCGGAAAGGAATTCCGGGAAGTTGGCGATGACCCGGCCGGCAAGCGATATGTCGCGGGTCTCCACCGAAATTCCGGAGTGCTTCGTGAAGGCCTGGATGATCGGCAGCAGCGAGCAGGTGGCGAGCGCCGGCGCCTCGTCGGTCTTGGTGTAGATGATCGTGGGAAGCTTTGGCATGGTGGTGCGGATTTGTTGCCAGCCATTTAAGGCATCGGCCCCGCAGGGTCAAACCTCGAAACGGACTCTACTCCGTTGAAAAGACGGGGCTTGCTGCGTAGAAACCATTCCGTGGCATGGGCATCCTGCCCATGTCTTGATGGATTGTGACGCATCGGCAGGATGCCCATGCCACGGGAGTTGGTCGAGACACAGGGATTTCCATCAATCCGGCCGGCGAGTCGCCGACCTCCACACGCGAGTCGCGCGTGCTCCCCGGATGGAAGCAATTCGATGTCAGCCGACGCGCCCGGTCGCCGCGAGGAATGGGCGGATCATTTCGGTGAGTTCCTTGAAGGCGGCGAAATCCACCTGTTGCTGGCCGTCGCTCATGGCCTCGGCGGGGTTCGGGTGAACTTCGACGAGGAGGCCGTCCGCCTTGAGAGCGACCGCGCCGCAGCAGAGCGCGAGGACGAGGTCGGAGCGCCCGCATCCCTGGCTGGGGTCCACGATGACAGGCAAGTGGGATTCCTTTTTGGCAACGGCGACCGCCGCGAGGTCGAGCGTGTTCCGGGTGTAGGTCTCGAATGTCCGGATGCCGCGCTCGCACAGCAGGACATTCGGGTTCCCGTGCGCAAGGATATATTCGGCAGCCAGCAGCCATTCTTCGATTTTCTCGCTCATCCCGCGCTTGAGGAGGACGGCCTTGCCGGATTTCGCGCACTCGATGAGGAGCTGGAAATTCTGCGCGTTGCGGGCGCCGATTTGAAGGATGTCCGCCGAGGCGGCGACATGTTCGACATCGCGCTCGCTGAGGACCTCGGTAATGATTTTCAAACCGGTCTCTTTCCGGGCGAGTTCCAGCAGGCGCAGGCCTTCTTTGCCGAGGCCCTGGAATTCATACGGCGAGGTGCGGGGCTTGTAGGCACCCCCGCGAAGAACCGTGGCCCCGGCCGCCTTGACGGCGCGCGCCGTGGAGAGGAGTTGCTCCTCGCTTTCGACCGAACACGGCCCCGCCATCAGGGCGAAATGGCCGCCGCCAATTTTCACGCCATCCACATCGACCACGGTGTCCGCGGGATGGGATTCGCGGCTCGCGAGCTTGTAGCGCTTCTGGACCCGCAGGACGCTCTCGACCTGCGGCAGTGCGGTCAGCGACTCGAGATTTTGGTGGGTCCGTTCGTCGCCGATGGCAGCGATGACGGTCTGCGTGGCCCCAAAAATCGGTGCCGGCTCGTAGCCGAGTTTGGCGACCTCGGCGATGACCTCATCAACGGCAGGTTTGGGCGTGTGGGGACGGAGAACGATAATCATGGTGTCCCGCCAGTGAAGAGGATTGGCACCCGATGAGCAAACAATTCGTGCGGGGCACCGGGCACGGGCAATTCCTGCTGGAATCCCGTGGCGGATCCGGGTAGGCTACCCCTTAGTAAATGAGAACCTTCCTTATCCTGCTTCTCTCGCTCGCCGCCCTTGCGGTGGTGGCGGCGGTTTTTGTTTTCGATGTCTTTTCCGAAATCAACACCCGCCGGGTTATTGGGGACGAGAAGGTTCCCTTTGCCTCCGTGGGCATGTCCCGCGAACAATACATCGAGTATCTGTTGCGGACCGAGCGGCACGACGATCCGGAATTATGGCAGCGGATCGAGGCTGTCCGGAACTTGAAGCGCTGGCCGAAATAGCTCCCGTGCCCGCGTCTCAAGGGGTGGGCTAGTCTGCGGCTTTTGCCTTCCCAAACTCGATCAGCCCCAGATCGGTTTCCGAAAGCGTCCCGTGGTGGACGTATTGGAAGCCGACGATGCCGAGTCCGGGCACGAAGTCGAGGATCTGATGGTCGGGGCTTGTCCTGTAAGCGAGGGTGAAATCGCGCGGGTTGTCTATTTTTCCCGCAGCCGGAAACCGCTTCGGATTAAACTCCCGTTCTCCTTCAACCAGCCAGCAGTAACGGCCTTCGGCCAGGTTGAGGAAATCGCCACCATAAACCTTCCCTTCCACCAAAGGCGCGTCGATGAGCAATTCGCTTCCTTTGTCGAGATCGGCGAGGTCACGTTCTTCGATCTTGGCCCAGGCAACCTTGGCCTTCTCACCCGAAAAAAGATAATACGCCGCCGTCCCGACGCGGACAATCAGGTAATCCCCCCGCTCCTCGCCGGGCTTATACCATGCGAGATCGAAGGGAGCCCCTTTGATGAGAGCCGCAAAAAGATGATCGCTGATAATCGTATCTACGACTTCCATTTTCCAAGTCAGCACCTCGGTCTTCGGCTCATTCTTGTCCGTGGCCTTGTTCCTGACCAAAAACTTCGTGTCTCCCCGGTAGATCCAGAAATTCCCTTTTTCCAAGGGAAAATAATCGGCGGCGGCACAGAGATTGCAGAGCAGGGAAAACAAAAGAATCCATGCCATTTGCGGGGCCGGCCTTGAAAAGAGTTTGCTCATCGCGCGTAGCCCGAGCATCGCCGAATCCCGGTCCGGTGTCCAGATTCCCGGACCAGCGATTTTCTCCGTGCTCTCCGCCGGCTCTGCGGGTAGAAAGCAAGCCGGTTTGAACCTCTACTCCGACATCGTCCGCCCGTGCCTGTTCCAGCTTGATCCGGAAACCGCCCACTGCCTTGCGTTGGCCGGGCTGAAACTCACACCCGCCCCGGTCATCCGCGCCCTCTTCGGCGCGGCCGCAGAAAAGCCGGTCCGGCTCTTCGGGCTGACTTTCCCAAACCCCGTCGGCCTGGCGGCGGGAATGGATAAAAACGCGGAAGCCCTCGGCGCATGGGAGGCGCTGGGATTCGGTTTCGTCGAGGCCGGAACCGTGACGGCGCGAGCCCAGCCCGGGAACGACAAGCCGCGGTGCTTCCGCTATCCTCCCCAGCAGGCGCTCATCAACCGCATGGGCTTCAACAACCCCGGCGCGGAGGCTGTCGCACGCACGCTTTCCTCGCTGAAATCGTCGGGCCGCTGGCCCCGGATCCCGGTCGGAATGAATATCGGAAAATCGAAAGTGACCCCGCTCGATGACGCCCCCTCCGACTACGCGGCCAGCTTCCGGCAGCTCCTGCCTTACGGCGACTACTTTGTCATCAACGTGAGTTCGCCGAATACGCCCGGCCTCCGGCAGCTCCAGGACCGGGAGTCGCTGGCCGCCATCGTCCGCACGCTCAAAAGCATCGATTCCTCGAAACCCCTGCTCGTGAAAATCGCGCCCGACCTTTCCGATGATGACGTGAAAGACATGGCCTCGCTCGCCGAGTCAGAAAAACTCGACGGGTTGATCGCCACAAACACCACGCTCGACCACTCGTCCGTCCCTGTGGAAAGCGACCAGGCCGGCGGCCTCAGCGGCTCGCCGCTCCGCGCCCGGTCCACGGAAGTGCTCCGGATTTTGCGCGTTAACACGTCGCTCCCGATCATCGCATCCGGAGGAGTCATGAGCGCGGAATCCGCGCGCGAAAAACTCGATGCGGGCGCCTCGCTCGTCCAGATCTACACCGGCTTCATCTACCGCGGCCCGGGGCTGATCCGCGATATTGTCAGAATCTGGGACGCCCCTGGGAATCCCTGATTTCAAGCCGGTTCGCGTTTGTTGGAAAACACCCATGAAAAAATCCCTGCAACGCCCGAATCACGAGGAGCACGAGTTCGATGTCTGCGTCGTCGGCGGAGGCATGGCCGGCATGTGTGCCGCCATCGCCGCCGCCCGCAACGGCGCGAAGACAGCGCTCATCCACGACCGTCCGGTTTTCGGCGGCAATGCCTCGTCCGAAATCCGCATGTGGATTTGCGGCGCGCACGGGGAACACAACAAGGAAACCGGCATCCTCGAAGAAACCCAGCTCGAGAACCAGTATCTCAACCCCTCGGGCAATTACTCGATCTGGGACAGCGTGCTTTACGCGAAGGTTTTCTTTCAGCCCGGGCTGACTCCCTTCCTCAACTGCTCCTGCACGGATGCCGAAATGGACGGGAAGCGCATCGCCTCGGTTCGCGCGTGGCAACTGACGGCGCAGACATGGCACACGATTCGCGCCACGCAATTCATCGACTGCTCGGGCGACAGCATCCTCGCACCGGTCACCGGAGCCGATTTCCGCGCGGGGCGAGAGGCGCGCGCCGAATTCGGCGAGGACATCCAGCCATCCGCCGCCGACGAAAAGACGATGGGCAACTCGCTGCTCATCCAGCTCCGGCGCACCGAAGAACCCCAGCCGTTCGTTCCGCCGCGCTGGGCGTATAAATTTACGGGCGAGAGCGACCTGCCGCACCGGATCCAGGGAGTCAACGCACAAAACTTCTGGTGGCTCGAAATCGGCGGCCTACAGGACACGATCCGCGATGCCGAAGCGATCCGCGACGAGCTGATGAAGGTCGGCTACGGGGTGTGGGACTATATCAAAAACCACGCGCCGAAAAAGGCGGAGGCGGAGAACTGGGATCTCGAATGGATCGGGTCGCTGCCGGGGAAACGCGAGAACCGCCGTTATCTCGGCGACCACATTTTGACCCAGAACGACGTCCGCGACGGCGGCAAATTTACGGATCTCATCGCCTACGGTGGCTGGTCGATGGACGACCACCACCCCGCGGGGCTCTACTATCCGGGCGAGCCGACGATTTTCCATCCGGCTCCTTCGCCTTACGGAATCCCCTACCGCAGCCTGTATTCGCGCAACATTTCCAACCTCCTTTTCGCGGGACGCAACATCTCGGTGACGCACGCCGCGCTGTCCTCCACGCGCGTGATGGGCACATGCGCGATCCTCGGCCAGGCGGCCGGCACGGCTGCGGCCCTGTGCGTCCGGCACAGGGGCGACCCGCGCAGCCTGAGCAGCGGCGCGCGTCTCGTGGAATTGCAGGCGGCGCTCATGGACGACGACTGCTGGCTGCCGGGATTCACGCGCCCGGTTTCCGATCTTGCGCGGAGCGCGAAACTGTCGGCGGGAGGCGATGGTGCGGCGGCCCTCCTGGATGGCATGGATCGCGACCGTCCGGACGCGGTGCACCGATGGAACGGCCCGATCGGCGGCAGCGTGGAATTCGCATGGGCGGTGCCGGCGCGGCTCGCCGGGGCGCGGCTGGTTTTTGACAGCAATCTGCAATTGCACAAGCGGATGCCCTGCACCTACCCCCACCGGAGCGGTCGCTGCGCGGTCCCGCAATCGTTGGTGAAGGCATTTCGACTCGAGGCAAAAGATGCCTCCGGCCGGTGGAAAACGGTTTATCGCGAGGCCGGGAATTACCAGCGACTGGTCTGCGTGCCGCTGGGAATCGAAACCCGGGCGCTGCGCTTCGTCGCGGAAGAAACATGGGGAGACCCCGACGTCCGGCTCTTCGCATTCGAGCCGGTCGGGACTCTTGCCCGCAAAATCCCCGTCTATCCCGAAGGCCCGCACTTCTCCGAGGTCCGCGCAAAGATCGTTCCCGCGGACCTTGAGAAACCGGAGAAGGAAACCGAAGAAGTCGCGACATCCGCCAGGGATAAAAGCAGAACGGCGAAGCCTCGACGCCGCCTCGGGGCCTGACGCGGGTCACGCTCAATTCGCGCGATCATTCCGTGGAGAATAACCGGGAAGAAAAGATTTCCATTTGCGCATCGGGGAATTGGGCCGATTGTCTGCTGATGGTCTTTTCCAAAAAGGCCGGCCCACATGAGCCGGCAGCCGGAGTGACGATCCGGCACAAACTCGAATACCTGGGACTCCGTGTTGCCGGGTGGATGGTCCAGCGCCTGCCCCACCGCTGCCTGGTGTGGTTCTCCGTGCCGCTTGGCTCGCTCGTTTACCGGCTGGACCCCCGGGGACAGCAGGTCTCGATGCAGAATCTCGACGCCGCATTCGGCGGGACAATCGACAGGCGCGAGAAAAAGCGCATCGCGGAGGCGGGCTACCGGAGTTTTGCGCGCACGATGTTCGAGCTGTTCTGGTCGCCGAATCTCACCCCAAAAACCGCACGGAAAATTTTCCACACAGAAGGTCTCGCGAAGGACACCTGCTCTGTGCCGACGATCTATGTCACCACGCATTTCTCCAATTTCGAGTGGCTGGGACAAAATGTGAGATTTTTTCTCGGGCCGGGAATCATCGTGGCGCAGCAGCTGAAAAACCCGCTGCTCGGCAGGTATTTCGACCGGCTCCGCGGGAGCACCGGGCACAAGATCATCCCGCAGGAACGGGCGATTGCCCGGATGCTGAAACACCTGAAATGCGGCGGGTATTTTTGCGCGGTGGTGGACCTGAACCTCGACCCCGACGAGGCGAGCGTCATCATCGACGAGTTCTCCGGCCTCAAAACCTGCGTGACCCAGATGCACGCGGCGCTCGCCCTGCATACCGGCGCCAGGATCGTGCCGTCGGAGTGCCGGCCGCAAGCGGACGGGACTTACCGGATGATCTACCACAAGCCGCTGGAATATTCGTCCGATGCGACGCCGGCCGACATCGCCCAACAATGCTGGGACGTGCTCGAGCCCGGAATTCGCGAGGCTCCCGAGTGCTGGCTGTGGTCCTACAAACACTGGCGCTTCAAACCCTCCGGCACGGACATGGAGCGGTATCCGAACTATGCGAACACCGCCAAGCGCTTCGACGCCGCGCTGCTGAATTAGCGCGCTACGCCCTCGGGAACCATCGGTAGAGCATGAAGTAAACCAGCACGCCGGTCACCGACACGTAGAGCCAGAGAGGGAATGTCCACTGCGCCCAAGCGCGGTGCTTTTCATAGCGCGCCTTGGCCGCATGGGTCATCGTGACGAGGATCAACGGCACGATGACCATCGCCAGGATCACGTGCGATGCCAGCATGTCGTAGTAAAAGATTTTCCAGAACCCCGTCCCGCCGAACGGGGTGTGAACCCCGTGCACGAGAATTTTGTGGAGCACGTAGGTCGCGAGAAATACGCACGACACGGCGAACGCCGAGGCCATGCAGTTCCGGTGCGCCACCTTCCGCCCGGTCTTGATCAAGACAAACCCCGCAAGCAAGAGGACCGTCGCCGTGGCATTGAGGCCGGCATTCAGGGCCGGGAGATCGGAGACACTCATGAGTTCAGGTTCGAGATTGTCATCGCATGGTCGCAACCAGCGCTCCCAGCAGGAGCGGGAGGTAGAGGATCGAGCAGAAAAACAGGCGGCGGGCGGCGGGGCGGTCGCGATAGAAAGCGAAATTCATCGCGAAGCCGCAGAAGAATGTTCCCAGGGCGAGCGCCGCGAAGAAATACAGCGGGGAGTTGAAGCCGATCAGGCCGGGCAGCAGTGTGACGACCAGCAGGCAAAACGAATACAGCAGGGCCTGCCGGGAGGTGATGCCGCCCTCGGGATCGTGGTCCGTGATCATGACGCATCCGGCGTTCGCGTAGTCCTCGCGATACATCCACGCGATGGCGAGGAAGTGCGGCATCTGCCAGAACCAGAGGACCGCAAACAGCAGGCACCCTTCGAGTTCGTAATGCCCTCTCGCCGCGACCCAGCCGATGAGCGGCGGCAGCGCCCCCGGCACGGCGCCCACAAGCGTGTTGAGGGAACTCCTGAGCTTCATGGGCGTGTAGATCAGGATGTAAATGACGATAGTCGCGAAGGCCAGGAAGGCCGCGCGCGGGTTCGCGAAGATCCCGAGAATCGCGACGCCGGTCGCGGAGAAAAACAGCCCGAAAAGCAGCGCGTCCAGCGGCTGCATCCGCTGCGCGGGAAGCGGGCGCGACCGGGTCCGTTTCATGCGGGCGTCGAGATCGCGTTCCCACCACTGGTTGAGCGCCGAGGCCCCGCCCGCACAAAGCGCGGTGCCGATCAGCGTTGCGACAAGTCGCGCCCAATCCAGCGGGCCCCTCCAGCCAAGGAGAAATCCCACCAGCGTCGTGATCAGCACCAGCAGGGAAAGGCGCGCTTTCACCAGGGTCATCACATCCCCGAGGACGGATTCCGGTTTCACCGCGGAAATGGCGGCGGCGGTTTTCATGCGGTTCCCGAGGCGCACCCGGAAGAAATTTGCGGGTCGGGAACCCGGAACCTTTGTGCGCCGGCGGCACGGAAGAGCCGGAAGGAAAACAGCGCTCCCAGCAAGAGGATCAGGGCCCCGAGCGCCATGTGGGTGGTCGCGACGTCGGCCGCCTTGTTCGACCAGATCGTCCATGCGCCGAGCAGGACCTGCGCGATGACCAGGCCGAGCCAAACTGAGCTCCAGGATTTCGTGGCGCGCAGCCGCGAGGTTTTCGCCGCCCTTTGAAAGACCGCAACCACGCCGAGCAGAATCACCGTCGCCAGCGCGCGGTGGGCCATCTGCACCCAGATGAACAGGGGGGTCGTCGGCACCTGGGCGTCCGCAGTCCGGGCCGCGTTGATCGCGGCGATCGCGCCGGGCGAGGTGTCCGGAACCCATTTTCCGTAGGCGAGCGGAAAATCCGGGATCGAAAGCCCGGCATGTTCGTGCCGCATCGTCGCGCCCAAACCGAGCTGGACAAATACCAGGACGGTCGTGATCGAAACGAGCCTCCGGAGAACGGGGTCCGGGTGGTAAAAATCCCACTCGCCCCGACGAAACCGGGCGCTGGTGGCGACGGCCAGGATGCCGACGGCGCAAAGAAACGACTGGGCCAGCAGCGCGTGGAAGATCCCGAGTTCGTCCTTGTAGAGCGTGACCCGCAGCCCGCCGAGCAGGCCCTGCAAACACACCGCCACAAACGCGGCCGCCCCGAGAATTTTCACCCAGCGCCGCCGGTCTGCCGCAAAGATCCACGCCGCGAGAACCAGTGTCATCAGCCCGACCCCGGAGGCGATGAGCCGGTGGGTGTGCTCGTAGAAAATGCCGCCCACCCATTTTGAGATCGGGAACAGAAACATGTTGTATCCGTAGGTCGTCGGCCAGTCGGGCACCGTCATCCCCGCGCCTTTCGAGGTCACGATTCCCCCGCTGCAGAGAAGCAGGAACGTGGCCGCGAGCGTCAGGAGAGCCCAGAGGTGGAGGCCCTTTGCGGATTTGTGTTGGTCGGGCATTTTGCGGGACATTCGAGCCGGATTTCAGCGGACAGGCAAGCGGCTAATGCGGCCGATGCGAGTCCGGAAGCGCGCGGTCCGGGGCGGGCTCGCCTTGGGGCGGCTTGGACCTTTTTCCGTTTGGGCGCGCCATGGTCAACGGCCTTCGACGATCATGAGGCTGGGCACGAACTGCTGGACACAGTTCGTCTCGTTGATCTGCACCAGCGTGTTCAGGGGATCCTGCGAGTTGAATGAGACAAACCAGATTCGCGCCGCCTGCGCCCCCTGCACGGCGATGTTCATGCGGGTGAAAACCACATGCTCGCCTGGCTCGGGCACATGGAATTCGAAACGTCCGCTGGCGTCGGTGGTCGTGCTTGCGACAGGCGGAGGAAGATTGGCTGTAAAAAACTCGTTGGCATCCAGGCTTGTTCCCGCCGGGATCCGCGAGACCTCCGCGGCCCTGGTATCCAAGTAACTCGCGATGGCCTTCCGCTGGAAAAGGAAGACTTGGACACCCGGCATGGCGACCCTCTTCCCAGCTTCGTTGCGGACGATCACGCTGCCGCGCACAATCCCAGCCTCCGCCACCTCGCGGGAGACGAAAAGCAGCCTCTGGTTCTCTTTTTCCTGCTGCCCGAGCTTTTTTTCCATCTCGGCGATCTGGGCGGACTGGCGGTGGATCTCGCTGTAGAGGCCCGCGATCCAGAACCCCGATCCGACCATGGCCGACAGCGCCAGCAAAAATGCGGCCCACCCGGACAGGATAGCGGCGAGGGTCTCCCGGGAACGGCGGTCGCGGCCCGAGTAGCCTCTAGAAGCAGGTTTGCTCACTTCCGGCCGCGCCATCGAATACTTCGGCATCTCGATTTTCTTCAGAAACTCGGGCATCGGGGTCCATTCCTGACGGGTCTCGCTGTAGCAGAGATCGGTGTCGAGAAAATCGCCGGACTTGGTCAGCGATGCCAGTTGCTCGGCCGGATATTGGCCGATGACTTTTCCATTGCGGGCGACATGGACCAGCCGTTTGTTCATGGGATATCCCCTTTCTCCAACAAATCCCGGCGCGCTGCAACCCAGTCCATCGCTTCCCCGCGCGAAGTCAGTGCGCCTTCCAGTTGCCGGACTTGCACGGCTTCCAGAACGCGCTTGAAATGCGGCCCCGGCTTCCAGCCCAGCGAGATCAAATCCTGCCCGGTGACAAGCGGCGGCGGGATCAGCGGCTCGCGCGAAAATTCCACCCGCTTCGCCAGAAGGAAATCGTAGTTGTCGAGCAGCCCGTGGGACCCGAGGCAGTCGGCCCGGTGGAGTTCCAACTCGTCGTCGATCGTCGGGCGCGACAGGAACCGCTTGAGCGTGGCGACCCGCATGTGCCGCACGTCCTTGAATGCCATGTGGTTTTTGACCGCCGCCACCGTCGCCTCGGCCTGCGCGTTCGAAAACCGCAGCCGCTCGAAGATTTTCTCCGTCATCGCCGCGCCGATCGATTCGTGCCCGTTGAACCGGATCCTGCCCGTCTCGTCGCGCACGGCTGCCGGCGGCTTTCCGATATCGTGGAACAGCACGGAAAACACCAGCGGGATGGAAACTGTCTCCGGCAGGAGAGACAGCATCAGCCTCGTATGGACGAAGACATCCCCCTCGGGATGAAACTCCGGAGGCTGCTCGCACCCCTTCATCCCGGTCACTTCCGGCAGGAGGATCTCCAACAGCCCGGACTCGTCGAGCAGATCGAACCCGCACACGCGCGACGGATGAAGCAGGATTTTCACCAGCTCGTCCCGGATCCTCTCCGCGCTCACGGCCGTGATCGATGGCGCCAGTTCCCGGAGAGCCGCCCATGTGAGGGCATCGATCCGGAACCCCAGCGTGGCCGCAAAACGAACACCGCGCAGCAGCCGCAACTTGTCCTCCCGGAACCGGTCAGCAGGCGCGCCGATGCAGCGGATGATGCCCGCCCTCAGGTCCGCCTCGCCACCGACAAAATCCAGAATTTCACCCTTGATCGGATCGTAGAAAAGCCCGTTGACGGTGAAATCCCGCCGCTGCGCATCGCCCTCCGCGGTGGTGAACGTCACCGATTCCGGGCGCCGCCCGTCGAGATAGACCCCGTCCGCCCGGAATGTCGCCACCTGGAACTCCGCCCCCTCTTCCAACACGACGACCACGCCGAACTGCGCGCCCACCGCGACGGTCCTCGCGAAAAGTTTTTGGACATCCCCGGGGTGCGCGCTGGTGGCCACATCGATGTCGTGAGCCGCCCGCCCGAGCAGCCGGTCGCGCACGCAGCCCCCCGCAAAGTAGGCCTCATGCCCCGCGTCACGCAGGCGCCGGACAATCCGCGTGGCGGCCGCTTCCATTATTTCACCGCGGCCCAGATGCGGTGGACATCGTCATGGTCCTCCAACTGCTGGAGGAACTCCCCCGCATCGGCACGCTGTTCGTCTGTCAGAGACGGGAACTGCTTCGCCACATACCCGAGCTCGCTCGTCACGACAGACCAGCCGTTCTGCGAAAGCCACTTCGAGGCCGAGGCGGTGGCCGTGCGCTCGGTCAGAAACCTCGCCCCCGCCGCGCCCTCGGGGATGTCGTCGTTCTCCGCGTGCGTGAGCGGCGACACATCGTTCGCGCCGGCTTCGATCGCCGCCGCCTCGATGTCGGCGGACGCATCCGGGTGGTGCGCCTCGACAATCCCGACATGGTCGAACAAAAATTTGTTGCTTCCCGGGGTGCCGAGCTGGCCTCTTTTAAAAAGCACGCGGATCTCGGGGGCCGTGCGGTTGTTGTTGTCGGTGAGGACCTCGACGATGACCGGGACTTTGTGCGGGGCGTAGCCCTCGAAAACCAGGTGCTCGAGCACCAGCTTCTCCCCGCCGATTCCCGCGCCCTTCTTGATCGCCCGCTCGATGGCATCCCGCGTCACCGATGCCTTCCTCGCCTTTTCCACCACCGCAAAAAGCCGGGCGTTGCTCTCGATATCCGGCCCGCCCAGCTTGGCGGCCACCATCATCTCCTTCACCAGCTTGCCGACAATCTGGCCTTTTTTGAGGTTCGCGACCTCGCGCTTTGCGTGCAACCACTGTCTTCCCATAGACCGTTCATTATATCCGCCTCCTTCCCCGCGTGCAAACCCATTTGCCCCGCCCTCCCGAATCTCCCGCAACGCCTCGAGCGCGCGGGCCTTTATCCATGAGGCTCCCCCCGGATTCGAGGGGAGCCGGCACTCGGATTCGAACCGAGGACCGACGGTTTACAAAACCGTTGCTCTACCACTGAGCTATGCCGGCTAAACTATTCTGAGTTAGCGGGCAAGACGATGCGGCACAAGCTGAAACCTCCCAACTTGATAGAAAAGCTGCTTTGATCTTTGTTGGTGAACCGCTATCGAGTGGATGGCCCGGCAATCTGTTTTTCCATGAAAATTCTCGTCACTGGTTCCTCCGGCCTGATCGGCTCCGAAGTTTCCCTGTTCTTCGCGCGTCGGGGCTGCGCCATCCACGGTCTCGACAACAACCAGCGCGCCGTCTTTTTCGGCCCGCAGGGCGACACCCGCTGGAATCAGGATCGGCTCGCAAAGGCGATCGCCGGCTACACGCACCACGAGCTCGACATCCGGGACCGGACCGGCGTCCTCGACCTCGTCGCTTCGCTGAAGCCGGACGCCGTCATCCACACCGCCGCGCAGCCGTCGCACGACAGGGCCGCAGCGATCCCGTTCGAAGACTTCGACACCAACGCCGTCGGGACGCTCAACCTTCTCGAAGCCGCCCGGCGCGCGTGTCCGGAATCCCCGTTCATCCACATGTCCACGAACAAGGTGTATGGCGACCGCCCGAACGCCATCGCCCTCGCCGAACTGGACACCCGATGGGACTACGCCGACCCGGCCTACGAAAACGGGATTGCCGAGGGCTTCTCCATCGACCAGTCGAAGCATTCGCTTTTCGGCGCCTCGAAGGTCGCGGCCGACGTGATGGTCCAGGAATACGGCCGCTACTTCGACATGCCGACCTGCTGCCTGCGCGGTGGATGCCTCACGGGGCCGAACCACTCCGGGGTCGAACTCCACGGGTTCCTGTCCTACCTGGTCAAATGCAACCTCGAAGGCCGCGAATACAAGGTTTTCGGATACAAGGGGAAACAGGTTCGCGACAACATCCACAGCGAAGATGTCGCCCGGTTTATGTGGGCGTTCTTCCAGGCTCCCCGCGTGGCGGAGGTTTACAATCTTGGCGGCGGGAAGGCGAATTCCTGCTCGATCCTCGAAGCCTTCCAGCTCGCGGAAAAATTCAGCGGAAAGAAGCAGGTCTTCGCGTATGTGGACGAGAACCGGATCGGCGACCACATCTGCTACTACACCGACCTCCGCAAAATGCGCTCCCACTTCCCCGCCTGGGACATCTCGGTCTCGCTCGAAGAAACGGTCCGGCAGATCGTCGAGGCCTGGCAAGGCAGGCTGAAAAGCGGTGAGGAAAAAGTGGAAAGTGAAAAGCGGAAAGTGGAAGAAAATGGCGAAGAATGAGTTGGAACTTCGGACGAAGAAATTCGCGCTCGCAATTATCGATCTGGTGGAAAAGCTACCCAGGGGTCGGGCGGGCGATGTTGTGGGCCGACAACTCTTGCGTTCGGGAACTTCGGTTGGGGCAAACTACCGGGAAGCAAACAGAGGGGTGTCACGAGATGACTTTATCAACAAGGTGGGAATCTCAGCAAAAGAGGCATCTGAAACAGAATTTTGGATGGAACTTGTTCATGAGTCTCCTCACCTGCAAGCAGAGGGGAGCCCCGCCTTGCTACAGGAATCCCGCGAAATTCTCGCGATCCTCACAAGCATCGGAAAAAACGCCAAAAAGAACCGCCCGTAGCGTTTCCTCCTTCCACTTTCCACTTTCCACTTTCTCTTCAAATATACAGCGCGCGCAGGGCGGGTTCCTCGCGCCGCACCCAATCCACGATCGACTGGTATCCGTCGCGCGGATTGATCTGCGGCTTCCATCCCAGCACCTGCGTGGCCTTGCGGAAGTCGCTGATCCAGATTTGAAAATCGGCCGTGCGGGGCTCGGGGGCGAGGGACGGCGAAAGGTTCTTTCCGGTGAGCTCGTTGACGATCGCCGTGGCTTCGAGGAGGGAGAGCGTGTTCTCGTGCCCTCCGCCGGCGTTGAAGACCTGGCCCTTGACGGATTCGATATTCTTCATTTCCAGTTCGAAAAGCCGGCACACGTCCTGCGCATAGAGGACATCGCGGACCTGCTTGCCCTTCCATCCGATATACTGCATGGGGAGATCGAAAAGCGCGGCGATGACCCACCAGGCCACCCATCCCTGCGCGCATTTCCCGAACTGGCCCGGGCCCGCGAGAACCCCGAACCGGTTCACGACGGTCGGCACCCCGAACGCGCGCGTCCATTCCTGGCAAATGAGGTCGGCGCAGATCTTCGATAGCCCGTAAACGCTGTGGGCTCCCCCGTCGATGTCGAAGTCCTGCGAATACCCGTGGACAGGATCGAACCCCCTTGTGCGCGGCACCTTCGGGGCGTCCCATGCCCACCGGGTTTCCTCCTCCCTGACAGGAAAAGCATTCACCCGGTCGGCGCTGTAAACCCGGTTCGTGCTGCAAAAAATCAGCCCCGCTCCCCGCTCGCGGGCGAACTCGAGCGCATTGACCAGCCCGTAGGTGTTGTTCGTCAGGTCAAATGTCGGGTTGCTGTATCCGTCCACCGCAGAGGGCTGGGCCGAGCAGTCGATCACGAAATCAATCCCCTTGGGAAGCGTGACAAAATCCTCCTTGTTCCTCACATCGCCGTGGAAAAATTCGACGCCCAGGCGCTTGAATTCCGGGAGGTTCAACTCCGAACCCCGCCGGACCAGATTATCAAAGGCGTGGACGGTATGGCCCGCTTCCCGGAAATACCGCACGCAGTTTGCGCCGAGGAACCCGGCGCCGCCGAGGACGATGATTTTGCTCATGGTTGTTGGGGCTGAGAAACCGGAAGCTCGCAAGAAATCCCGGCCAACGCAATGAATTCCCCGTCCGCTTCGCATGGCTTCGCGTGGCGCACCCGGCCAGGATCGAACTGGCGACCATCGGATTAGAAGTCCGGTGCTCTATCCACTGAGCTACGGGTGCAGATCGGGCTGCGGGTTGGTTTCGTGGGATTCTCCGCAACGAAAGGGTTGTCTCAAAAACCGTCGTGCAGGTCAAACTTATGCCGGGGTGAGCCGGAGTTCGAGGAAGCATTCACCGTCGAGGACGGAGTGCCGGACGATCTCAAATTGACGGGGAGGTTTGAGGAATCCGCCCGGCAGCCCGGTGAGCGTGGGAGCCAGGCGGCCGCCGAAGACGACCGGAGCGACAGTGAGGAAAATCTCATCGACGAGGTCGAGCGAGGTCAGCGACCGGAGCAGCGTTCCCCCTCCCTCGCAGACGAGGCGCTTGACGCCGAATTCGGATCTCAGGATTTCGAGGGCTTTCCGCAAATCTACGGTCCGCCCCGTGAAAAGAAACAGCTCCGCTTGGCGGGCGATCACGGGGCGGAGCCGCACCGGCATTCTGCGGGTGGAAAAAACGACGAGCGGGGACGCCGGGTATTTGAAGACCTTCCAGCCGGGATCGAGGCGGCCCGTATTCGAAACAACCACGCGCATCGGCACGGGCGGGAGCCCGAGGGACACTCGCTCATTGCGCAGGTCCAGCTGCGAGAGCCCCATGCTCATGGAGTCCGCAGCGACCGTTCCGCGGCCCGCCATGACGGCGTCGGCCCCGGCCCGGACTTCCTGCAGCCGCCGTTTGTCGGCGGGCGAGGTGAAGAGCGCGGGGGTGAATGCGCGGGTGCTCGTCTTGCCGTCCGCAGTCATGGCAAAGTGGGCCACAACGAGCGGCCTGTTCGCGCTATTTTTCACCGGCTAGACTTGGTGTTCGTTGTCGGGGGAACAGGCGTCCCGCCCGTTTGGACGCAGGGCATCACAACCGGCGCGCCCCCTTCTTCCTCCGCGATGGCTTCGGCCACCTCGGGCGCGTAGTTGCGCAGGGCATTTTGGGCGATGCGGGTGATCCAGATCGTGATGAGGACAGTGATGGTGAGTTCGATGGCGTAGGCAGTCCAGGCCCATGGTCCCTGATGGATCCCCCCTTTTGCCGCCCTCCCGATGACTGCCCCGCCGTAGGCATAGGCCGCGCTGATGGGGAGAAACCCGAGCCACGAGGCGAGCAGGTAGCGAAGAAAGGAAATCCGCGAGAGCCCGAACGCGCAGCTCACGAGGCTGTGCGGGAGGATCGGCGAGATCCGCGTGAGCATGACCAGCTTCCAGCCGTCCACCGCCGCCGCATGGTCGAGCGCCTGGAATTTCCTGCTCTTGGAAAATTTCCGGGCCATCCACCCGCGGAGCAGGTAACGGGTGGAGACGAAATTCGCGAGCGCGCCGGCCACGGAGCCCAAGGAAACCAGCAGCGTGCCCGACCAGAAGCCATAGACGGCACCCGCCCCGAAGCTCAGCACGGACCCCGGCAGGAACAGCACGCAGGAAAGCGCGTAGAGGATGATGAACCAGATCCACCCGATCCAGCCGCTGTGCTGAATCCAGAGCATCCCGTGCTCCATCCAGGCTGTCCAGGCATCAAGCATGCTTCGTTGCGAGGGCGATCCCGCGACCGATGCCGCGCGAGGCGCCGGTGATGAGGGCCGCAGGGTTCATCGCAGTTTTTTTTCGAGGATTTCCCCGGCCATGGCGGGGTTGGCTTTGCCTTTGGAAAGCTTCATGAGCTGGCCTTTGAGGAAGTTCAGGGCGCTCGTCTTTCCGGATTTGTAATCGGCGGCCGGGCCGGGGTTGGCGGCGATGATCTCGTCGGCGAGGGCCTCGATCACGCCGGTGTCGCTGACCTGGCTGAGCCCCTTTTCCCCGACGATCGCCGCCGCGTTTTTTCCGGTGGCGAACATTTCGGCGAAGACTTCTTTTCCCTGGCGCGAGTTGATCGTCCCCGCGTCGATGAGGTTGACGAGCTCGTCCAATCCCTCCGGAGGAACCGGGCACTCGCGGATGCCGAGCGAGGCCGAAGACAGCACGCTCTGGAGATCGTTTAAAATCCAGTTCGCGACGTGCTTGGGCTTCTTCGCCCCCTTCGCGGCCGTCTCGAAATAGGCGGCGAGGTCGAGGTCGTTGGCGAGGACGGAGGCGTCGTATTCGCTGACTCCGAAGTCCGCGATAAAGCGGGCGCGTTTGTCCCAGGGAAGCTCGGGCTGCCGTGCGCGCGCTGCGGCGACGAGGGATTCGGTGCGGACCGGGAGGAGGTCCGGGTCGGGGAAATAGCGGTAGTCGTGCGCGCTTTCCTTGATGCGCATGAGCGTCGTCTCCCCGCGCGCATCGTCCCAGCGGCGGGTCTCCTGCGCGAGGGCTCCTCCGCCTCGCAGAATCTCGATCTGTCGCGGGATCTCGAAGGCGAGCCCGCGCCGCACGCCGGAGATCGAGTTCAGGTTTTTGAGCTCGATCTTGGTGCCGAATTTTTCGGTCCCGACCGGGCGCACCGAGACATTCACATCGCACCGGAGCTGGCCTTTTTCCATATCCGCATCGCTGATCCCGCCGTAGATCATGAGCTGCTGGAGGACGGTGAGGTAGGCGAACGCTTCCTCCGGCGAGGCGATTTCCGGCTCGCCGACAATCTCGAGAAGCGGGGTTCCGGCGCGGTTGAAGTCGATCCCGGTGGCGGTCTCCATGTGAAAGCTCTTCGCCACGTCCTCCTCCAGGTGGATGCGGACCAGGCGGATCTTTTTGTCCTTCGTCGCGATCGATTTCTGCGCGTCCTTCGGATACGCCAGGTCGTGGAGCGGGACCGCGCCCCCGAGGCAGAACGGCACGTCATACTGGCTGATCTGGTAGTTCTTCGGCATGTCCGGATAGAAATAATTCTTGCGGTCGAATTTGCAGACCGGGCCGATTTCGCACCCGAGCATGAGCCCCGCGAGGGCGGTGAGCCGGAGGGCCTCCTCGTTCATCACCGGCAGGGCACCGGGAAGCCCGAGGCAAACCGGGCAGACATTCGTGTTGGGTTCCGCCCCGAATTCCACGGCGCACGAGCAGAACATCTTGCTGCGCGTCTTGAGCTGGACGTGGACTTCGAGGCCGATGGTGGCGGTGTATTCGGTCATGGTTTTTTCTTGGGAGCCGGAGATGGCTGCGGGGCCGGGAATGCGTGATCGAGCGCTTTTTGCAGGTCGAGACCCTCGAGCTTCTTCTGCAGCGAGGGATCGTTGACAGCATCCAGCAACGCTCTGCTCTGCATCAACCCCAAAATATTCCTCTCCTGCGCATCGCGGGCGATCTCCGGATCCTTCAGCAGGGCGGCCACTCGCGGGTGCTGCATGATTTCCTGTATCCCCGGATAATCGAGAAAGCGCGCCATGGCGGACGGGTCGGACGTGAGCTTCCCGATGCGGTTGATCATCTCGTAAATTCCCGGCGGGACCGCGTCCACGGCCTCGGCAGCTTTTCCGGCCGGGCCGAGCTCGAGCGAGTCCTTCAACGTGACGAGCGCCTTGGCGACCAGCGGGGCTTCGGAAAGCGGGCGGTCGCCGATGGCCGTTCCGGCGACCACGCCAAACGCGCGGACGATCGTGATCCCCCCCCAGAGGATTACCAGGCCTGTCAGCAGGCCAAAAAACGACCCGCCGATCCCGTAGAGCAGACGGAGCACGTTCGAGGGTTGCTGGCCGGTTCGCTTGAAAAGCACCGCCCCGAGGAAAAGCGACAGGCACAGAACAACCAGCGTGACGATCGAGCCGACGAACGCCCCGGCCATCCACCCGTAACCCGGTAATACCTTTTCCACGACGAACCATGTTGCCTGCCCGGCAAGAACCCCCAGAAACCCGGAGAAAACGAACGCGCAGAAGTTGACTCCGCTGCGGACGACCCCCCGCCGCCAGCCGCCCCACAATTCCCAAAGCAGAAACAGAAACGCGGCAAAAAAGAGAACTCCCTGCCAGAGCGGTGAACCGTGGGAAACACTCATCGCGGCAGGACGTCCAGCCCGCGCTGGCGGAGCACGTGGTCGCAGAGGACGAGCGCTGCCATGGCTTCCACGATGGGAACGGCGCGCGGAAGCACGCAGGGATCGTGGCGGCCCCGCGCGGCCAGGGTCGAGTCCTCGCCGGCGACGGTGACGGTCGCCTGCTCGCGCGAGACCGTGGCGGTCGGCTTGAAGGCGACCCGGAAGACAACCGGCTCCCCGTTGCTGATCCCGCCTTGGACGCCGCCCGAGAGGTTGGATGTCGTGCGCACGCGACTGTCTTCCATCTTGAAGGCATCATTGTGTTCGGAGCCGCGCAGGACGGTCCCGGAAAACCCGGAGCCGATCTCGAATCCTTTTGTTGCGGGAAGGCTCAGCATCGCTTTGGCGAGGTCCGCTTCCAGCCTGTCGAAGACCGGTTCCCCGAGCCCGACAGGACACCCGCGGACGACCGCCTCGATGATCCCGCCCACGCTGTCGCCCTCGCCCCGCACCTGCCTGATCCGATCGATCATGCGCTCCGCCGCGGCGGCATCCGGGCAGCGGACCGCGTTGGATTCCACGTCCGCGGCGCGAACCGAGTCGGGATCCACGTCCGCTTCGATGTCGTGAACGGATGAGACCCATGCCAGGATTTCGAGATCCGGATACAATGTTTTGAGAACCTTTTTTGCCACGGCCGCGGCCGCGACGCGCCCGATCGTCTCGCGCGCCGAGGAGCGGCCGCCACCCTCCCAGTTGCGCACCCCGTATTTCGCCTGGTAAGTGAAATCCGCATGCGAGGGACGGTAGTGCGTCTCCATTTCGCTGTAGGCCTCCGGGCGCGCGTCCGTGTTCCGCGCCATGATCGAGATCGGTGTCCCGAGCGTGAGCCCGTGAAAAACCCCGGACAGGATCGTGCAGGTATCCTCCTCCTTGCGTGGCGTGACAATGTCGCTCTGCCCCGGTCGGCGGCGATCCAAGTCCGGCTGGATGTCCGCCTCCGAGAGCGGAAGCCTTGGCGGGCAGCCGTCGATGACCACGCCGACACCCCCGCCATGGGATTCCCCCCATGTCGATATCCTGAACAATGTTCCGAACGTGCTTGCCATGAACCAGCCATTCAAACCCGAAGTCCGCCCCGGAATCACGCCAATAATGCAGCCAATAATGCAGCGGGTGTAAAAAGAGGGCGCAAGACCCGAAAGTGACCAATGGAGGGGAGACGCCCTCGTCCCCCTGGAGGCGGCGGGACCGCGAACGGCTTGCTGGTCGGGCCGGGGGCGACCCGACTCCCTTGGAAGAACCGACCGAAGGGGGTAACTTTCGCGTCATGCACCCGTAAAAAGATGACTGCCCCTTCTTTTCATCACACCCCAGGCGTGACAAGAACGCCGCCCTCCGGCATTCTCACCCGCCGAGCCAAAAGCCCACCGTGACAGCAACCGTCGCCGACATCCCGCAACCGGTCATTCCGGACAGCCCGTTCCGCCGGGTGGCCCGGAAATTTTTCCGCGACCGGTTGGCCCTCGCCGCAACGATCATCATCGTCCTGTTTTTCGCCGTGGCCATCGTGGCCGGGATCTGCGCGGCCCTTGACCTCCCGATGCCGATGCCGCCCAATGCCACGCACCTGGAGCGGAAACTTCTCGCCCCGAACCCGGCCAACTGGCTCGGGACCGACAACCTCGGCCGGGACGTGCTTTCCCGCATGGTGGCGGGCTCGACGATTTCCCTGACCGTCGGGTTCGTGGCGATGGCGGTTTCGCTCGGCATCGGGATCGCCGTCGGCGCGGTCTCAGGCTACATCGGCGGCTGGGTGGACAACGTCGTCATGCGGGTCGTCGATGCCCTGCTCTGCTTCCCCTCGTTTTTCCTGATCCTGACCGTCATCGCCATCATCGGCCCGAACATCTGGATCATCATCGCGGTCATCGGCCTCGTCGGCTGGACCGGCACCGCCCGGCTCGTGCGCGCCGAGTTCCTCACCCTCCGCGAGAGCGAATACGTCCGCGCCGCGCGGGCTCTCGGGCAGAGCCGGACCAACATCATTTTCCGCCACATCCTCCCGAACGCGTTCGCCCCGATTTTTGTCACCGCCGTCATCAGCATCCCCGACGCCATCCTCGTGGAATCCGGGCTCAGCTTCCTGAGCTTTGGCGTGCCGCCCCCGCAGGCGACATGGGGGAACATCATCGCCGATGGAAAAACCTATTTTCTCGACGCCTGGTGGCTGATCTTTTTCCCCGGACTCGCCATCTTCACCGCCTCGCTCGCGTTCTACCTCGCCGGCGACGCCCTCCGCCGCGCGGCCTCCACACGATGAAACCACACACAGATCATCTCCCGCGAAGGCGCGAAGGCGCGAAGCAAAGACAGGGGAAGATTCGTTGGCCATCCCTCTCGGCGTGCTCCGCGCTTTTTGAACCCTCTTTTTCCCTTCGCGGCTTCGCGGCTTCGCGGGAACCATCTTCCCCATGAACCTTCTCGAACTCCACAACCTCTCCGTCCGCTTCCGGACCGAAAACGGCACCGTCGAGGCCGTGAAAAACGTTTCGTTTTCGATGAAGGAAGGCGACTCGCTGGCGATCGTCGGCGAGAGCGGCAGCGGGAAAAGCGTCACCGCCCTCTCGCTCACCCGCCTGATCCCGAGCCCGCCCGCGGAATACACGGGCGGCAAAATCCTTTTCCTCGGCCGGGACATCCTGAAGATGCCGCCCGGGAAAATCCGCCTGATCCGCGGCGGCGGGATCGCCTACGTTTTCCAGGAGCCGGCCACATCGCTCAACCCGGTCTATTCCATCCGCAGCCAGATCGCCGAAGGGATCCACCTCCACCGCCCGGACGTGGCCGACGTCGATGCCGAGATCGTCAAATGGCTCGGTGCCGTCGGCATCGTGGACCCGGAGAAACGCATGCGCGATTACCCGCACCAGCTCAGCGGGGGGATGCAGCAGCGGGCCATGATCGCGATGGCGCTCAGTTGCCGGCCAAAACTTCTCGTCGCCGACGAGCCCACCACCGCGCTCGACGTGACCATCCAGGCCCAGATCCTCGCGGAGCTCCGGCGGCTCCGCGGCGAGTTCGGGATGTCGCTCATCCTCATCACCCACAACTTCGCCATCATCCGGGGCCTCTGCGAGCGTGTCGCCGTCATGTTCCGCGGCGAGATCGTCGAATACGGCGACACCGAAAGCCTGCTCAAAAACCCCCAGCATCCCTACACCAAAGCCCTCATCTCCTGCGTCCCGCGCCTCGGGGTCAAACAGGCCCGTCTGCGCACGATCGAGGACTCGTGGGTGGCCGCAAGGTAGGGACACCACTTAAGGCGGCTGCTTCGTTGTGGCGCGGGACGCCCGCGCCACTCTGCGTTAACCGGACAGACCTCCGGGCTGCCCGCCCGCAGTGGGCGTTGGGAGCACGGCGGGCCGAGACTTCCGCCCTGCGGTAGCTTTCACGTCATGCGCCATTGATTAAATACCACGAAAAACGGCATTGCAACTGCCGCTTTTCGTGGTATTTTATGTTTCGTGATCCTGCGCTCCGATCTTCTCCATGCCATAAAGGAAGCCCTTGGCCGGAACCCGATTGTGGCTTTGGTTGGCCCAAGGCAGTGCGGGAAAACGACACTTGCCAGGGAGTTTCTTCCGGCAGAATCCGGGAATTATTTTGATCTGGAGGATCCGGCGATCCGGGGTTTTTTGGAAACGCCGATGGCGGCCCTTTCGGAAGCGGAGGGACTGGTGGTGATCGACGAAGCCCAGCGTCGGCCGGAGATCTTTCCCGTTTTGCGAGTGCTCGCGGACCGCGTTCCCGGCCCCGCCCGTTTTTTGATTCTTGGGAGCGCGGCGCCGGAGCTTTTGCGGCAGGCGTCTGAATCCTTGGCGGGGAGGGTGGAGATCATTGAGATGGGCGGGTTTGGGCTGGGGGAGGTTGAAAAATTGGAGGAACTCTGGATTCGCGGGGGATTCCCGCGATCGTTCCTTGCCTCTTCGACGGCGGACAGCGTTGCCTGGCGGCAGAATTTTGTCCGCACCTTTTTGGAGCGGGATTTGGCGGGGCTCGGGTTCGGTCTGCCTCCCGCGCAGATGCTGCGATTTTGGACGATGGTGGCGCACTACCATGCGCAGACTTGGAATGCGACCGAGACCGCCTCCTCGCTCGGGGTGGCACCGAACACCGCCCGGCGGTATCTGGACATTCTCGAACAAACTTTCATGATCCGGCAGTTGCAGCCATGGTTCTCGAACACCGGAAAACGGCTCGTGAAAAAGCCGAAAATCTATTTCCGCGATTCCGGCATTTTCCACTCGCTCCTAGGGATCCCTGACAGGAAGGCGTTGATCTCGCATCCCAAGCTGGGGGCTTCATGGGAGGGCTTCGCCTTGGAGGAAACGCTGCGGGTTTTCAAGCCCGACCAAGCTTACTTCTGGGCGCTCCACAGCGGGGCCGAACTCGATCTTCTGCTCTTCAAAAACGGCCGCCGGATCGGAGTGGAATTCAAACGCACCGACTCCCCGCGCATCACCGCCTCGATCCAGTCCGCCCAAGAACATCTCGAACTCGACGAATCACTCATCGTCTATCCCGGCAACCGTGTCCTGGACCTCGCCCCGGCCACACGCGCCGTCCCTCTCTCCCTTCTCGCTTCGGTGGCTGTCCCGTCGTCCCCTTGAAGATCAAGGGACCGGGAAACAGGCCCGTCTGCGCACGATCGAGGACTTGTGTCCGGCGGCCTGAATTTTTTTTGCAGAATTGCGTTTGACACCCGCAACCGGATAAGGCAGCATTCCAACGCATTCAATTTATGAAACGTTCCTCTGCATTCACCCTCATCGAACTCCTCGTCGTCATCTCCATCATCGGCATCCTGGCCTCGCTTGCCATACCGGCTGTTCTCGGCGGTATCGCAAAGGCCCAGATGACCCAAGCTCTGAGCAACATGAAACAGCTTCACCTGACCGCCCAGCAAATGTCTCTGGACGGAACAACGACCAGTGATGCGACATTGGGCTGGCCGGGTAATACAAACTACATCTCTTTTACAGCATGGGCTACCAACGTCGTGCCCGCATACCTTTCCACGAATGATTTTGATAAACTCTTTTCCGTTGCTGGAGCCATAGTTTCAACCTTTCCGACCGCAAACAACAATGGAATCCATGTGTGGCTTGCAGGGGATAATGACGATGGAAGCACTGTGGTTTTTTCTACCAAAAATATCACCAACTCTTCTACGAATTGGCAAACCAATGCAGGAAGTGTTCTGTTTGGTAATCGGGGTTTTGTAGTCTTCCGTAAAGGTGGCGATGGTGCTGTCTATCTTCCAAAGCAAATCACTAACACGCCCATGATTGGAACTCCCGCTACCAACACCACTTGGTAGTCGGGTTCGGAGCAAAGCCGTCTTGATCGCATCAGAAAGCCCCGCTTCGTGCGGGGCTTTTTTTTGCGCGGACAATTCTGTCCGAGCGGCTTCCCGGGCGCATGCGCGGAACGCTCCAGCTTATCGCCTCCGCAGGAGCGAAAGCCAACACGCCCGGGACGGACGGTGGTGGGGCGCACGACGAGAAAGTTACCAATGGAGGGGGGACGCCCTCGTCCCCCTGGAAGTGGCAGGACCGCGAACGGCTTGCTAGTCGGGCCGGGGGCGACCCGACTCCCTTTGAAGAACCGACCGGAGGGGGTAACTTTCGCGTCATGCACCCACGGTGGAGTCAGTCCCTGACTTCCACCTCGGTGCCTTTTTTGACGAGTTGGGTGAGCAGGAATGCGTCCCAGTTGGCGAGGCGGATGCAGCCGTGGCTTTCGTTGCGGCCGATCTGGTCGGGGTTCGGGGTGCCGTGCATGCCGACGCTCGGGCGGTTGAGGCCCATCCAGACGATGCCGACCGGGTTGTTCGGCCCGGGGGGAAGCTCGAAGGCGGTGCTGCTGCGGACGCCGCTGTCCAACACCGATTTGTCCCAGCGGAAAGTCGGCAGCAGGATGTTGCCGATGATGTGCCATTTTCCGAGAGGCACGGGCGTCTTGGTCGAGCCGGGCGTGCAGGGGAAGCAGGCTACGATGCGCTCGCCCTCCCAAACCTCGATCAGGCGCTCGCGGCGGAGCAGGATCAAATGACGGACGGGAGCGGGCGGGGCCACTGGTGCCGGGGTGGGGGAAGCCGATGGGTCGGGAGTGGCGGCGGCAGCGGCTTTTTTCGCGGCTTCGTCATCGCGGCGCTGTTTTTCCAGGGCCACGACATCCGCCAGTTGGAATTCCCGGACATCCGGAACCCGCAACACCGAACCGACGGCAATTTTCTCCTCGGGAATATCCTTGTTCAGTTCATGCAGAAATTGGAGATCGCAATGGAAGCGTTCGGCAACCAGCTCCCACAGGTCGGCGTAGAGCATGGCTTTGAGTTTTTCCTGGGCGGCCGGAGTCGAGGCCTGCGGGCCGATCCATGGCTTGTCCTCCTCGACAACCGTGTATTCGCGGTAGGGGTTCGGGATTCCGGAGACATCGAGCAGCGAGCCTTGAGGCAGCCCGTTGGCAGCGCAATACCGGTCGGCCACTTTCTGCGTGAACTCGCCCACGAGCCCGTCGATTTTTCCCGGACGAAATCCTGCCCGGTCGAGCAGGATTTGCACGCGGGCCAGTTGCATGCGAATCGGCGAGTCCGGGGATTCCTTCTTCAGGGAAGCTTTCTGCGCCTCCGCCGGGGTCTTCGATTGAACGGCCGCGGGCAGCAGGGCACAGCAGAGCAGAAGGAAGCATGTTTTGCGCAAATGACGCAAAGTGCCGGAGGAATAGACTTTCATTTGTCCGGTAGAAACGATCGGCCACAGGTTTTCGGAACAGCCTGCACCCGTGCATGGGCATCCTGCCCATGCGAAAAATCCGGCAAGACATGGGCAGGATGCCCATGCCACGGCATGGTTTGGACAAAGCGATTTCCATTTTTCATCTTGGCGGGCTTTGTGTCCTTGGCACGAGCGAAATGCCTTCTGGTGCCAGCCCGATCAGGCGTTTGCGGTAGAGGGTGCCGACGGCCTGTTTGAAGGCTTTCTTGCTGACACCAAATGCCGTGCGGATGGCTTCCGGCGGGCTTTCGTCGTTGTAGGGGAGGTGTCCGCCGGCTGCTTTCAGGGCTTCGAGGATCTGGTCGGTAATCGGCCCGACGCGGGCGAAGCCGCTGCGGTCGAGCGAGAGGTCGAGCTTGCCGTCCGGGCGGACGGCTTTCACGAACCCGTCGAGCCGGGAGCCGGTTTCCAGCGGGCCGGACAGCTCGGAGCCGTAGAGCATCCCCTGGTAGAGATTGTCCACCACCGCCTTGTAGCCGAGGGGAGTCCGGCCGGCGATGAGGAGCTTGACCGGATGGTCCTTGGCGTAAGCGGGCGGCGTCCTGCCGAACCAGCGCTGCAGACGCGTGCTGGCCACGATCCGGTCGGATTTTTCATCGAGAAAAACGCGAACGACAACCGTCTCGCCCACCTTCCGGAATCCGCCCTGCTCCCGCCTCGGCAGCAGCAGGTCTTTTTCAAGTCCCCAGTCCAAAAACGAGCCGATGCTTGGCGAGACATCCACAACTTTCAGGGCGGCGAAGTCCCCGACCATGGCCAGCGGGGTCTCGGTCGTCGCGACAAGCCGGTCCTCGGAATCGCGGTAGATAAACACGTCGAGTGTCTCTCCCGGCTTCGAACCCGGGGGAATGTATTTGCCCGGCAGGAGAATCTCCCCGCCTTCCCCGTCGTCCAAGAAAAACCCCGGCGGGCCTTCGCGCACGACCGTCAGCAAATGGCGTTTTCCCAGTTCAGCCATGGCCGGTCAGTTTTCAACGCCCATATTCATGGGAAGAGAATACCGCGCGCTCTTGAAAAGCTCAACGGATACCATCTCTTGGAAAAACCCCGAACTCAGGGCAGGGGAAACCGCGAGGTAAAAGCCGTGACCTTTTTCCGCAGCGCGGCGAGCGCGGCCTCATCGTGGCGGGATTCGAGAGCCGTATTGATGAAGTCGGCCGCTTCCATCATGTCTTCCTCGCCGAGCCCGCGGGTGGTCATCGCAGGGGTTCCGATCCGGATGCCTCCGGTTTTTGAAATCGGCTCGGTGTCGAACGGGATCGCGTTCTTGTTCACCGTGATCGCGGCCTTGTCCAGCGTCGTCTGGGCCTCGACCCCGTTGACGCCTTTCGGCCGGAGGTCCACGAGCATCAGATGGTTGTCGGTGCCGCCGGAGACGATCCGGAAGCCGAGCATCGAGAGCCTGGCCGCGAGGGCTTTCGCGTTGCTGACCACCTGGTGCGCGTAGGCCTTAAACTCCGGCTTCAGCGCCTCGTGCAGGCAGACCGCCTTCGCGGCAATCACGTGCATGAGTGGTCCGCCCTGAATGCCCGGAAAAATATTCGAATCCACTTTCTTGGCGAATTCCTCGCGGCACATCACCAGCCCGGCCCGCGGGCCGCGCAGGCTCTTGTGCGTGGTGGTGGTGACAAAATGCGCGTGCGGGACCGGCGACGGATGCGCCCCGCCGGCCACGAGCCCGGCGATGTGCGCCATGTCCACGAACAGGTAGGCTCCGACAGAATCCGCGATCTCGCGCATGCGGGGAAAATCAATCGTCCGCGGGTAAGCCGACGCGCCTGCAGTGATCATCTTCGGCTTGACCTCCGCCGCCTGCCGTTGAAGGGCGTCGTAATCGATCGTCTCCGTCTCGCGGCTGACCCCGTAGTGGTGGACTTCGTAGAGCTTGCCGGAAAAATTCGCCTTGTGCCCGTGGGTGAGGTGACCGCCGTGCGCGAGGTCCATCGTCAGGATCCGGTCGCCGGGCTGGAGGACGCTGAAATAGACCGCCATGTTCGCCTGGCTGCCGCTGTGCGCCTGGACGTTCACGTGGTCGGCGCCGAAAAGCTCCTTCGCGCGTTCGATCGCGAGCGCCTCGACCGTGTCCACAAACTCGCAGCCGCCATACCAGCGGCGGCCCGGATACCCCTCGGCATACTTGTTCGTGAGGCACGACCCCTGCGCCTGCATCACGGCCCGGCTGGTGAAATTCTCGGACGCGATCAGCTCGATGTGCTCGAACTGGCGCTCGCGCTCGTGCGCGATGGCTTCGGCGATTTGCGGGTCGGCGGCGGCGAGCGCCGCGAGGTCGTTGGCGGATTCAGTGGTGGTCATGGGTGATGCGTTGATTTTTTTCAGAATGGCGGGCAGGGCGCGGGCGAGGGTCTCCCGGCATTTTTCGTAGACCGCCCGCCCTTGTCCGATGGGATCGGGGACATCCGGGCTCCCCGGCTCGTCTTCCCTGACGAGAGCGACTCTGTCCGAAACCTCGGGGAAAAACAAGTCGAGCAGCCGGCGGTGGTCGTCCGTCATCACGAAGATGTGCGTGGCGCGATCGAGCAGGTCCTCGGTCACCGGCTGGCTCCGGTGCTTGGAAATGTCGATTTCCTGCTCCGCCAGCACTCGCACGGCATCGGTGCTCGGCGGCTGCCCGCTGGCTGCGCTCAGGCCCGCGGACTCGGTCGTGATCCCCTTGAGGCCCGCGGTCAGTTTCCGGAACAGTCCCTCGGCCATCGGGCTGCGGCAGATATTGCCGGTGCAGACAAACAGGACATGTCGGCGTGGTGCGCTCATCTTCGGGAAAGCCCACACCATAAAGCCGCCTCCCACCAAGTCAACCGCAGGCGTTCCGCAGGCAGATAGTGAAGATGGTGCCACCACCATCGCGCTTTGAGCATTCGATTTTTCCGCCCATGCGCTGAATGGCCTCGGCGACGATGGCCAGGCCGAGCCCGGTGCCGGGGATGCCGACGGTGTTCGAGGCCCGAAAAAACGGGTCGTGCAGGAAAGCCATTTCCCCTTCGGGTATCCCCATTCCCTGGTCCTCGACTTGGATTACGGCGTCCGTCCCCACCTGCCGGAGCCGCAAAACAACCGGCTTCCCGGGCGGCGAGTATTTCACGGCGTTGTCGAGAAGGTTGTTCACCGCGCGCTTCAGCAAAGCGGGAATACCGGCGCAGGCGACCGGTGTTCCGTCCCAGTCGAACGTGATCGCGGCCGGGTTGGATTCTGCGACGCGAAACTCCCCCGCGATATGACGCAGGAAGTCCCCCAGCGGAATTGCGGACATGGCCTCCGGCTGCACATCGCGGGTAATGGAACTGAGATCCAGGACATCGGTCACGATGCCGGTCATGTAGTCCGTCGTATTTAGGATGGTTTGGAGGGTGCGCTGGATGCCTGCTGCATCCATTTTGTCGCGGCAGGTGGCGAGGAGATCCGCCGCGAGCCGGATCGAGGCCAGCGGGGTTCGGAACTCGTGCGAGGCCATGGAAATCAAGCGGCTTTTGATTTCCGCCGTCTGCCGATTTTCCGTGATATCGGAATGGGTGCCCGCGACGCGCAGCGGTTTGCCCCCGGAATCCCGCTGGACGACGGCTCCCCGTGAGAGGATCCATTTCCAGCTGCCGTCCTTGCAGCGCATGCGGTGCTCGCGGGAATAGAGAGGGGTTTTTCCGTCCAGAAGCGCCTGGGTCGCAGCCATGACTTGTTCCTTGTCCTCGGGATGGATGCGGCTCTCCCACTCTTCGACGCCGTTGCCGATCTCCTCTTCGGAATAGCCGAGTATTTCCTTCCAACGGCTGGAGTAGAATCCCGTGCCGGATGGCACATCCCAGTCGTAGAGCCCGTCTCCGGTCGCCTCGACGGCAATCCGCCAGCGCATCTCGCTCTCGCTGAGCTTTGCGGACAGTTGCAGGGCCAGTTTCCGGGCCTCGACACTGATGCGCGACAGGGAATAGATAAGCGCCGACAGAAGCAGGCTGAGGACCGTGCCGCCGCCCAACACCAGCCAGACCACGCTGTAATCCATCACGATGTTCTGGCCGAAACTCAGAAGCCACTTGCGCCCGCCCGCCTCGGCCGCGATGCAGCGGGTCAACCTGGTGGTGCGGGGGGGGTTGTCTTTCCCGTCACGCCGGCTGTCGTAAAGAAGAGATTCAGGAGAAGGGCTCTCGCCGTCGTAAATTTTCAGATCGATATGCTCACTACCCGCCCAGGCACCTAGAACCCCCTCCATGAGGTCGTTCATACGGTAGGGGCTGTAAACCCAGCCAAGTAAGGAGGCGCGGCGTTCGGCCACGGTTTCATGAGGTTCCCGCATGCGATACACCGGCGCATACATCAGCGTGCCGGCCTGGATATCCCTGTCGGTCTCCTGCACCAGGGTGACCTTGCCGGAGAGCGCGACCACATCCCCGTCCCTCGCCCGCTCCATCGCCGCCCGCCGGATCGGCTCAGAGAACATGTCGTAGCCGAACGCCCGGAGGTTTCGTCCGGAAAACGGCTCGAGAAAAATAATCGACGAGTAGGCCTCCCGATCGCCCTCCGGCCAAACCCGGAAATCCGGGAACCCCTCGGCGCGGATCTCCTGCGTGCGCTGTGCCAGTTGCTCGCGGGGCACGAACTGCGCGAAGCCGAAGCCCTGGACCCCGGGCAGCTTCTGGCCGAGTTTCTGGCGCTTCGCAAATTCGCGCCACTCCTCGCGGGAGACCCCGTCTGTGTCCGCAAAAAAACCCGCCGCGCTGCGAAGGATCTGCTCGTGCTCGCGGAGCCGCCCCTCGACCTTCAGTTGCAACTCGCTGCACACAAAATCGAACGCCTTCCTGGCATCTTCCTCCGCATCGAGCTTTTGATGGCGGGCCACGAGGGCGGTGACGACCAACCCCGCCAGCAGGATCGCCAGCGCCCACCAGCCTGCGTGCCACGCCTTGTCGAGAGCCCCGACGCTCTCGTTAACAAAACCCGGGCGATCCTGCTCATTCATTTGAAGCAAACATGCCGACCGGCTCATAGGGCGTCAATCCTGTAACTGACGCCCTGCTAAGTAAAAATCATCGTTTTCCAAGCTTTTTCGAATAGCTCCTGTGACAGGGGCAGGTTGCCCAAGCCATAGGGTGTCAGTGCCGCCTGTGCTCCGGCTTGAACCTCAGACGGCCGACTTGGGGGGAACTGTGGCACCAACTTAGCCAGAAAACGGCGCTTCTTGTAGAGGCTGCAACGCAGGACGCGAAGCGGCCGAGGCCGGGGTTTCCATTCTGAAAGAATTTCTCAATCGCCGTTTTCTGGCTTAGTGCAGGGGCAGGTGATAAATGATATCCGCCACAAGAAGCCCGAAACAAAAACTCAAAAAAACGATGAGGAACACCCAGCGGTATGCGCCACTGGAGCCCTGCGAAGCCCGGTACCTGTAGTGGGAGCGGTTTTCGTATCTGCGCTGCACCTGGAAGGCCCAGGATGTTGACGAACATGAGGACGTTAACGAGGGCGTCTTTTTAATCTGATCAAATGTCGGAGATGGGTGTTGGGCGGGCGACATTCTGTTGTTGAAGCGGTTTTCGGGTCCGTGCTGCGCCTGGAAAGCCCGGACAGTCTGCGGCGCTGCCTTGTTATTTTGGGAAATTAAGGGGCATGCAAACGCGGGGCATGCGTGCTTGTCGGATAACATATCGCTGGTGGGAAACGCCTTCACAACTGAACCTAATTAGAGATTTCTCCCAGCCCTCGCAATCCCGTCAAGTGGGTATTTTTGCCGTTCGAATGCATGCCTGCTATTACTCATACAAAATACCCACATGTGGGTATTGTCGGATTCGGTGCCAGGCAATAATTTGGCGGTTGCATGAAGAAGATCTCACGCCATTTCACAACAACAACCGGCATCCTGACCTGCCTCGCCGCCATCCTAATCGCCACTTCCGCACAGGCAGCGCAGACAAAGACCGTCTCGTTTTCCGATACGCATACGGTCGGGTCGGCTTACACGGACTTCTATCTGGGAAAATTCAACACCGGCCTCGGGACGCTCACTGCAGTGCAAGTCACCGTGGATTTTAGCACGCTCGCCGGATCCATCTCGCTTACGAATCCTGACGTGGGTGCCGCAACTGTTTTGAGTTTTGATAGCACTGTTACGGTCAAGGGCACAGGGCTTGGGTATGCCACATCTATTGTAGCGGTGGAGGGTGTCGTTACAACGCCGGATTGGAAAACAACAGTTATTGCAGGCGGGGGAACTCAGGTTTTTACTATTGCAGGTGGCCAGAATGCGATCACCAACTCGACACAGACCATCGGATCCGGGTTTTTTAGCGCTTACATGGGTTCCGACACCGTGGCCTTTCAGGCGAGAGATGTCCAAGGCGTCTCAACGAGTGGCAGCTCCTACACAATGAACGCCACCGCCGCTGGTGCCAGCACAAAGATGACGGTGACCTACACCTACGACGCGGTTCCGGAGCCGACCACGATCGGGCTTCTGGCGGTTGCGGGCGGGGTGATCCTGCTGGCGGTCCGCCGCCGGCGCGCGTAGAAAAGACATCTTTCTGTCTGATCGTCTAAGCCCGAGCGCACAGCGGGATAGGAGTAAAAAACCTTGGGCAAGCCCCGAGGCATTTGGAGGGACCGGCGCTGTCCGGTCCTTCGCCGTTTCGACAGGCTCAAGGCCCTGAGCTTGCCGAAGGGTATCCACGGACGACACGGCGGTCGTCCCTCCAGCATCCAAGCCGAAGCACGCTTCGGGGCATCTAACCCTAAAGGGAATGAACGAATCCGTTCGCCGCGATCAAGCCCGCGATGAAGCTGAGGGCGGCAATGAGGATGAGCCAGATAAACGAGAGCGAGATGGTTCCAGGGAGTTCGCCAGTCCGCGAAAATACCGGGAAGTCCTCGCCTGAATTCGGGAGAGCGGCCGCCTGTTCCTCGTCTTGATCCTGCGGTTGCGGCTTCACGCGGGAGGGAAATTCCTGATCGGATCCGTTGCTCATAATGAGCGAAGACAGTCTCCCCTGTTCCATGATGTCGCAATACCCGGAATGCGGTATTTTTTCTACCGGATAGACGCTATAGGTTTTCTTAGCCCGCCTTATTTTGGCAGGTTGCTGAGATAGAATTCCGTGATTTCCGGCCGCGCCATGTGGCGCACGAGGCTCGGGTCTTTGAGCATCCGGTCGAAGATTTGTGGCGGGACCGACGCCTTGGCGACGGCGAGGAGTTTTTTGGCCTCGGAGAATTCGCCGTTTTGGAGGGCGACGCCGCAAAGCCCGAAGATCCATGCGCCGGCAGTCCCGGTGCCGTCATGTTCGCGGAGCGCCTTGATCTCGGCGTTCGCCTGGTCGGCGCGCCCGGCCTGGACGAGCAACAGGAGGCGTTCGTTCGAGAGGATGATGTCGTTTGGTGCAAGGCTAGCGGCAAGATCCATGTCCTTCATCGCGGGAAGAAAGTCTTCCCGCTGTCGGAGCAGGTGGGCGCGGTGCCAATAGAGGCTCCCCGACTGCCTGATGGCGAGCCCTCTCGTGTATTGGGTCAGGGCGGATTGGCTGTTCCCGCCGGCCTCCTCGAGCATCCCGGCAAGCTCCCACCCCTCGGCCGACCGCGCGCTGTTCAGGTCGACCTGCAGCAAAACCCTCCGCGCGGCGTCGAGGTTCCCTTCCGAAAAGAGGCGGGTCGCCACGTCGATCCCCTTGCGCGCCTTTCCCGCTTCCGCGGTCGTTTCCGCGGTCGCTTCCGCGGCAGGAGTTTTCCCCTCGGGAAGCGGGGGTTTCAGACGGAGCAGGAACGCGACTCCGGCGAGCAGGATGACGGCAAGGGCGAGAACGGCCGCCATGGTGGTCCTGTCTTTGCGGTATCGGGAATCTTGAAAGTAGTTCATTTGGCGCATGAGTGCTGCGAAGTGCGGAGGGAGCGGAAACCCGCAGATTGCAAAAGCGATATTCCCCGATTTTTCAGCTTCTCAAAAGAACAAAAACCCCGGCTGCTGTCAGGATCACGATCGCGGGAAGGATGATATAGCGGAGGACCCGGTCTTTTCCGTGCCGTCTGCTGCGCAACAACGAGAGCGGGGAGCGGCGACGCTGCTGGGGGAGGGCGAACCCGGTTTTGCTGGCGCGAAACGCGGGCGGCATCTCTGGCAGGGACATTCTTGACGCATGGTGATGCGGCATCCTGTAGAACGGTGCGGCGGCACGCCCCACCATTCCAGACATAAACGTGGGAGCACTTTGCTGGCGGCGGCTCCAGCCGCCGAACGGGGGAGTGGATTTCATTTCGCAATCGCAACCAAACTCCCTGCCCGGTCATCCCGCGCATTTGCCATGCCATTCCGGGAAACAAAGGAATGGATGAAATCCCCTCCGGGAGAGATTGTTTCCGAGTGGGTGATCGCCGCCGGTCCCTCGAGCCCGCCCTGGATCTCCGAGAGAAATCCTTTGAGGAAAATCCCCATGTCATTCTCGCGGAGAGCGCACCGGATTTTCAGCCGTCCATCGGCGCCGCTTGTTACCTGAAGGCTTCCCGGGACAATGGTCTCCAGGATCCACGAGCACGAGTTGTAATAGAAGGCAGCCGCCGAAAAATAGTCCGCGACGGAAGTGAACGGCCGGGGCGGGGAAGTGCCGTTTCTCAGGTCGTGCGCATAGTAGCCGCCGAGCTCTTCGAGCATGCCGGAAACTGTCATCCCCAGAAGTTCGGCAGCGGAAGTCAGAAGCGACGATCCGGCAGAGATGGTCCGGTTGCATTCCGGGACAGGCGACAATTTTCCCAGCATCGCGACTCTTTGGGTGCCATAAGATTCGATGTGCTGGTCAAAATCGCAGAGGGCGAGGCTTCTCTGAAGGATCGAATGCCAGGATTTTTTCCCGCATCTTCGGATGACCATCTCCTGCAAAAGTATTTCCAGTTTCTCCATGTCCTGAGGGCAACCGCCACCGCTGGCTACCCCCTCAGAATATGCCGGATGCGGCCACGACCGCCATACCGTGATGACGGTATTTTTTGGTTGTCAGGTCCTTTTCTTGCCCAGCGAAGGCCGCTGGCAGTAAAGCGCGGCGGTGCGGACGAGGTCGGCACCGCTGGATTTCAGCTTGCGGGAAATCGCTTTTCTGTGCGATTCGACCGTGCGCTGCGAGATGAAGAGCTCGGCGGCG
>Ga0316228_1000404_pt1 | contig 59784 bp, 62 predicted proteins | sample TBH18021metaG_FD_206005 | JGI IMG/M metagenome (GOLD analysis project Ga0316228, IMG submission 206005) | Freshwater microbial communities from Trout Bog Lake, Wisconsin, USA - TBH18021 | ecosystem: Environmental > Aquatic > Freshwater > Lake > Hypolimnion/Profundal zone | place: USA: Wisconsin... | reverse complement strand
GCCCGAGAGGCGGGCGTCGAGGTTGCGGGCGAGATCGGCCGTGATGCGGCCGGCGAGGTCGCGCACGAGGCCGGGGCGGCCGAACTGCGCCAGCGGCCCGGTCAGCGTGTAGCCGACGTCGAGCAGGACCCGGGCCGTGCCGGGGGCCTCGCCCGGGCCGACGCGGTAGCGGATCTGCCCTTCCGTGGCCGAGCGCCCGCCCGCATCGGCGCCCGCGCCGCGCACCGTGCCGCTCAAGCGTTCCGGATCGTGCGCGATGCGGGCGCGGCCCCGGAAGGTCGCCCCGATCGGGCCGATCCGGACCTGCAGGCCGCCCTCGACCTCGTCCGCGGCGGGCCGCCCGGTGAGGACGGCGCCCGGCAGGCAGGCGGCCACCGCCTCGATGTCGCCGAAGAGCGCGAAGACGGCCTCCGGCGGGTGGGCGAGGTCGATCGTCTGGGTGAAGCTGTGGGCCGGCGTGAAGGCGGCGCCGAGATCGCTGACGGAAGCGGGCGCGGCGGCGGGCGCCTTCGCGGGAACGGGGACGGGCCGTGCGACGGGCGTCGCGTCCGCCGCGCCGATCCGCGCGCCGACCGGGCCGAGGGCGCGCTCGGCCCCGCTCACGGGCCCGATGCCGCGGGCGCGCCGCTCCGCGATCACGCTCGTCACCGCCCGCACGATGCCCGCATAGCCGGTGCAGCGGCAGAGATTGCCCGAGAGGCCGACGCGGATGCGGCGCTCGTCGGCCTCGGGCAGCCGCAGGACGAGGTCGCGCGCGGCCACCAGCATGCCGGGCGTGCAGTAGCCGCACTGAAGGGCGTGCTCGCGGTTGAAGGCCGCGCGGAGGTCCGCCGCGATCGCGTCGCCGTCCAGACCCTCGACCGTGGTGATTGCGGCCCCCGCGCAGGCCCCCGCGAAGGTGAGGCAGGCGCGGGCCGGTTCGCCGTCGATGAGCACCGTGCAGGCGCCGCAGACGCCGTGCTCGCAGCCGAGATGCGTGCCGGTGAGGTCGAGGCGCTCGCGCAGCACGTCGCCCAGATGGCTGCGCGGCTCGGCCTCGACCCGGCGGGCCACGCCGTTGACGGTCAGGGCGAGGGCCAGGGTGCCAGGGGTGCGGACCGGTGGGTCGGCCAGGGCGGCGCTCATGCGGCCTCCGGAAGCGACTGGGGAGAAGGCTCGGCCGCCTGCGCGACCGCGCGGGCGAGCACCGTGACGTGGACGTGGCGCGCGACCGCGTCGGCCATGCCGGCCGCGTGCAGGGCGGCGTCGGCCGCCCCCGGGTCGAACCGCTCGGCGAAGTCGGGGCCGATACGGCCGCCGAAGAGCGGGCTCGCGTCGGCGAAGAGGAGCGGCGGACCCTCGACGGCGCCGATCACCGCGCGCCCGCGGCCCGTGCCGGGCTCGATCAGCACCGCCCCGATGGCGTGGGCGAACTCGCCGATCTTGGCGCAGTGCTTGACGTAGCCCCAGGCCGCACCCGCGGGCCGCGCGGGGACCCGGACCGCGACCAGGATCTCGCCGGGCCGCAGCGCGACGTCGAGCGCGCCGGTGACGAAGGCCTCCAGCGGCAGCGTCCGGAGGCCGTCGCGCCCCGCGATCTCGACCGCGGCGCCGAGCGCGGTGAGCGCGCTCACCCAGTCGGCGGCCGGATCCGCGTGGGCGAGGCTGCCCCCGACCGTGCCGCGGTTGCGCACCGGCCGGTAGGCGATGGCCGACGCGACCCGCCGCAGGGCGCCGCCGGTATTGTCGGGCACGCGCCCGTCCTCGATGTCGGCGTGCGTCACGCAGGCGCCGAGCACGAGGGTGCCGGCCTCGAGCCTGGCCTGCCGGAGTTCGGGCACGCCGGTGATGTCGAGGACGAGGTCCGGCTCGACGAGGCGCAGATTGAGCATCGGCCCGAGCGACTGGCCGCCCGCCATCAGCTTCACGGAGCCGGGGGCCGTCGCGAGGCGGTCGAGGAGCGCGGGCAGGCTCGCCGGGCGCTCCCAGGCGAAGGGGGCGGGCTTCATGCGGCTTGCCTCGCGCGGGCCGGAGCGGATCTCGCCTTGGCGGCGAGCACCGCCTCCACGATCCGGTGGGGGGTGACGGGGCTGTGCAGCATCTCGACGCCGAGGGTCCTGAGCGCGTCGTTGATCGCGTTGGCGAGCGCGGCCGGCGGCGCGATGGCCCCGCCCTCGCCGATGCCCTTCTGGCCGAAGCGCGTGTAGGGCGAGGGGGTCTCCATGTGGTCGATGCGGGCCATCGGCACCTCGGCGGGGCCGGGCAGCAGGTAGTCCGCGAAGGTGGAGGCGAGCGGCTGGCCGCGGGCGTCGAAGCGCATCTCCTCGAAGAGCGCGGTGCCGATCCCTTGCGCGAGGCCGCCGTAGATCTGGCCGTCCACGACCAGCGGGTTCACCAGCGTGCCGCCGTCCTCGACGATCGCGTAGTCGAGGATCTCGACCGCCCCGAGATCGGGATCGACCGCGACGACGGCCGCGTGCGCCGCGTACGAGAAGGTGCCGGAATCGCGCTGCGGCTTGTAGCCGGCGGTGACCTCGAGCCCGCCCGGATCGGTGTCGGGGGCGAGATCCTGCGGGCGCCGGTACCAGGTGCGGGCGATCGTCGCGAGCGGCACGTCGCCGTTCGGCCCGACCACGTGGCCCCCTTCGAAGCGGCACGCCTCCACCTTCGCCTGGAGCAGGTGGGCGCCGATCCTGACGGCGCGGTCGCGCAGTTCCTCGCAGGCGGCGGCGACCGCGCCGCCCGCCATCACCATCACGCGCGAGCCCCAGGAGCCGGTCGAGTAGGGGGTCATCGCGGTGTCGCCGTGGACGAGGCGGGTGCGCGCCACCGGCACGCCCAGGATCTCGTGGGCGACCTGGGCCAGCGTCGTCTCCAGGCCCTGGCCGTGGGAATGGGCGCCGATCCGGAGTTCGAGCCCGCCGTCCGGGGTCAGCCGGGCGGAGGCCTGCTCGTGGCCCGGCACCATCGGGATGCCCCAGCCGGAATAGACCGAGGTTCCGTGCGCCGCCTGCTCGCAGTAGATCGACAGGCCGAGGCCGATGCGGCGCCCGTCCGCCTCGCCACGCTCCTGGCGGGCCCGCACCGCCGCGACGTCGATGGCCTTGAGCGCACGGGCCAGCGCCTCCGGGTAGTCGCCGCTGTCGAAGTGCTTCCGGGTGATGTTCTCGAACGGCATCTGCCCGGGCCGCACGAGGTTCTTCTCGCGCACGATTTCGGGCGCGATGCCCGCCTCGCGGGCGACCGCGTCGAGCACGAGTTCGAGCGCGAAGCAGACGCCGGTGCGCGCCACCCCGCGGTAGGGCAGGATCGGGCACTTGTTGGTGGCGACCGACCACGTGCGGCAGCGGTAGGCGGGGAAGTCGTAGGGCCCCGGCAGGATGCTGGCGACCTGCGCGGCCTCCAGGCAGGCCGAGAACGGGTAGGCCGAGTAGGCGCCGGAATCGACGGTCGCCTCGCAGTCGATGCCCCGCAGGGTGCCGTCGCGCTCCGCGTAGGCGGTGATGCGGTAATGGTGCTCGCGGCAATTGGCGTTGGCGGTGAGGTGCTCGCGCCGGTCCTCCAGCCAGCGCACCGGGTGGCCGCAGCGCAGCGCCAGCCAGCAGAGCGCCACGTCCTCGGCGAGCAGGATCGCCTTGTAGCCGAAGCCGCCGCCGACATCGGGCGAGACGATGCGGATGCGGCCCTGCTCGATCTGCAGGCACTCGGACAGGCCGTTGCGCACGATGTGCGGCATCTGGCTCGCGGTGTGGACCACGATCTGGTCGAGGCGGTGGTCGAGCTGGACCACGGTGCCGCGCCCCTCGATCGGCGCCATGCATTGCCGCCCCGTCGAGATGGTGCGGCTGACCCGGATCGGCGCGTCGAGGGCTGCCGCGATGTTCACGTCGACCAGCGTTTCCAGGAAGACGTTGTCGCCCCAGTGCTCGTGGACCAGGGCGGAGCCGGGCTCGCGCGCCGCCAGCATGTCGTGGACGGCCGGCAGCTCCTCCAGGTCGAGCACGACCGCGGCGGCGATGTCCTCGGCCTCGGCGCGGGTGGGCGCCACGCACATCGCCACCAGCTCGCCGACCTGCCGGACCTTGTCCGTCGCCAGCACCGGCTGCTCCGAGACCTTGAAGCCGGGCAGTCCCGAGACCGCGCGGATCGGCAGGACGCCGTCGAGGTCGGCGGCGGTGAAGACGCGGTCGCGATAGGCCTCCGGCACGTGGATCGCCCGGATGCGGGCATGCGCCAGGGGGCTGCGCACGAAGGCCACGTCCTGCATCCCGGGCAGGCGGATGTCGCCGACGTACTGGCCGCGCCCGCGCATCAGGCGGTCGTCCTCCTTGCGGGGCAGCGGCGCCCCGACGCCCTCCTGGCTCATCGGACGCCTCCGAGCAGATCCTGCGCCGCGCGCACCAGCAGGCCGTCCGCGCGCAGGAATTCGTTGAGGATCGAGAAGTGGTCGGCGCCGGGCACCGGCAGCAGCGCGCCCGGCGCGTGGTGGGCGGCGCGCAGGGCGTGGAGGTTGCGCGCGTCGTGGACGAGGGCCGGCAGCTCCCGGCTGCCGTAGGCGATCGTCAGGGGCTTCTCCACGACCGGCAGGCGCAGGGGCGAGAGGGTCGCGATCTCGTCGTCGGAGAGTTGCAGCTTGTCGTTCAGGTAGGTGTCGCGGATCGGTGCGAGGTCGTAGACGCCGGAGAGCGCGAGGCCCGCGGCGACCGCCGGGTGGCCGAGATGGAGCGCGGCGAGCTGCGCGCCGGCCGACCAGCCGGCGAGCACGACCGGGCCGCCGACCCCGTGCTCGGATCCGTGGCGGCCGAGCCAGTCGAGGCTCGCGCCGATCTCGGCGACGATGTCGGCGAGGCGCGCCTCCGGCGCGAGGCTGTAGCCCGGCATCGCCACCGACCAGCCGGCCTCGTTCAGGCCTTGCGCGAAGCAGGCGAAGTCGGCCCGCGCGTTGCGCTGCCAGTAGCCGCCATGGACGAAGACGAGGCAGGGCGCGGCGGCGCCCGCCGGGTAGAGGTCGAAGGCGGTGCGCTCGGCACCCGCATACGGGATGTCGAGGGCGGCCGGGTGCGCCGCCCGGTAGGCGCCCGAGGCGGCGTTGCGCGCCGCCACCTGCGCGGCGCTGTCGGGCACGCCCGCGTTGTTGTCGTAGCACCGGCCGCGGGCCGGGGCGTCCAGCTCCGCCCAGCGGCGGCGCGGATCCGGGGGCGTCGGGTCGTCGAGGACGAAGGCGGGCATGGACACCTCGGGCACGAGCATGTCAGGCCGCGACCGCCTGGGGCAGGATCGGCGAGTCGGCCTCGAAGCGCCGGCCCGCCCGCAGGCAGAAGGCGGGGCGGAGCAGCCGCTCGGCCACGACCTTGGTGTCCTCGTTGTCGCGCAGCAGGAAGCGGCCGCGGTCGTCGTGCAGCACCGAGACGTCGGCCACGCGCCCGACCGCGAGGGCGCCGAGGCTGTCGCTCATGCGCAGCATCTCGGCCGGGTGGGAGGTCACCATCGGCACCACCTCCTCCAGCGGGATGCCGAGGGCCATCATCGAGCTCATCGCCTGGGTGAGGCTGAAGCGGGCTTGGCCGAGGAAGGGGTGGTTCTCGTCGTCGTGGTGCTCGTCCGGGGTGCCGGCGGGCTTCGGGGCCTCGGGCACCTCGGTGTTGTAGCCGTGCATGTCGGCGCCGAGCGTGTAGGGGATGACGCCGGCCGGCAGCGAGGCGCGGGCCACCCGGTAGGAGAAGTGGCTGCCGTGGCCGACATCGACCTTGAGGCCCGCATCCATCGCCCGCCGGATGATGTGGTGGACCTCGCCCGCCTCGTTGATGAAGCCGCCGGGATGCCGGGTGAAGGGATGGGCCAGCACGTCGCCGGGGCGCAGCAGCGGGATCACCCGCTCCACGATGGTGTCGGCGTCCTCGCCGTTGGCGCCCGATTCCGGCAGGCCCCAGAGCTGGCCGAAATGCACGTAGAGCGGCAGGTCCGCCCGCCGGCTGATCTCGGCGGCCATCTCCATCACCTTGATGCCCCAGCGGGCGAAGCCGCCGATCTCGGCGTGCCCCTTGATGCCGCGCACGAGGTCGCGGTTCTCGACCGCCGACTTCACGGTGGCGTCGATGTCGACGCCGTCCGGGCTGTAGAGGTTCGGGTAGAAATGGCCCTCCAGGCCGCCCACGAGATAGGCCGACAGGAAGGCCAGCACCCGCGTCTCGGCCCGCTCGGCGATGAAGTGGCGGAAACCCGGGAGCGTCATGCAGCTCGGGCCGCCCTGGTCGATCACCGTGGTGACGCCCGAGCGCACGCCGACCATGTCGGGGTTCAGGCCGAAGCGGCCGGTGACGTACTGGTAGACGTGCCCGTGGGTGTCGATCATGCCCGGCAGCACCAGCTTGCCGGAGACGTCGACGACCTCGGCCGCCGCGGAGGGCAGGATGGTCTCCTCGACCGCGGCGATGCGCCCGTCCCGCACCGCCACGTCGCGGATGCCGTCGATGCCCGAGGCGGGGCAGATCACGCGCCCGCCGCGCAGGACCAGATCGTAGCGGCGCGGGTCTTGGCGCAGATCATGGGGAGCGTTGTCCATCTCTCGACCTCGTGATCCCGGCCGACGCGGGCCGGCCTCGTTCTTGCCAAATGCGAAGCATGCTTCGTATCGGCATCCTGCATGTGGCGTGCCAAGGATGGAAGGATTATTTGAGCGTGATGATGGACGAGGGCCTGGATGTCGTTTCAACGCAGGCGCCGCTGGCGGAGGCGCCGGCGGCACCGCAGCTCTGGCCGCTCTCCGAGCGCCCGGGCTTCCTCGCGCGCCGGATGCACCAGATCCACGTCAGCCTGTTCTCAGAGCGTTGTGCCGCTTTCGGCGTCACGCCGCTGCAGTACAGCCTGCTCTCGCTGCTGCGCGACCTGCGGGAGGCCGACCAGACCACGCTGGCGAACGCGGTCGCCCTCGACCGGACGACGACGACGGGCGCCCTCAAGCGTCTGGCTGCCCGCGGATTGGTCAGCCGCTCGACCTCGCCGACGGATCGCCGCGCGCAGATCTGCCGCCTGACGGACGAGGGCGAGGCGCTGCACGGCGCGATGGAGCCGGCCGCGCGCGCCGCGCACGCCCTGACGGTGGCGGGCCTGACGCCCGCGGAGCGCGAGCGTCTCACCGAACTCCTGGGCCGCGTCATCGCCGGCCACGATCACCGGAGGGGGCAGGCCGAGATCGCGTAGCGCGGCGCCGGGTCGCGACGCCCCGCCCCGCTGTCGGGCGACCTCACGCCGAGTTCGTGCGCACGGAGCAGGCCTCGGGCGCCCGCTCCAGCTCCCGGAGCATGGATTCGGCGGATCGCGCCGCGCGGTCGGCCAGCCGCCGCACCCGCGCTAGGACGGCGAGGAAGCCGTCGAGCCCGTCGGCCGCCGACGACGCCTCGTCGAGCGCCTCGAGGTCGCGGCAGGCGGCGGCGAGGTCGCAGAAGCCCATCATGGCCGCGGCGGAGGAGAGCGCGTGCGCGCGGTGGCGCAGCCGTGCGCGCACCTCCTCGACGGCGGGATCCCCGTCGAAGCCGACATCGAGTTCGCAGACGAGGTGGCGCAGGACCTCGCGCAGGCGCGACGGCGCGAGAAGGCGGCGCACCGCGCTGCGGGCGGCCGCGTCGCGCTCGGCCGCCGCGGGCGCCGGCCCGGCCGGCAGCCAGCGCTCGATGGTCCCGCAGAGCGTGTCGCGGTCGAAGGGCTTGCCGACATGGTCGTCCATGCCCGCCTCGTGGAAGGCCGCGACCTGGTCCGGGAGCACGTTGGCGGTCATGGCGATGACGGGCAGCCGCGCCGCCGCGCCAGGCAGGCTCCGGATCAGGCGCGTGGCCGTCATCCCGTCCATGCCGGGCATCTGCACGTCCATCAGCACGAGGCCGAAGCCCCCCGCCCGGACCGCCTCGACGGCCGCCTGCCCGTCCGCCACGGCAACGACGGCGTGCCCGGCCCCCTCGAGCACGGCGCGGGCAAGCTCCCGGTTGATCGGCGAGTCGTCGACGAGCAGGAGCCGGCCGGCGCACCGCGCCACCGGGGCCGAGGCGACGGCGGGCACGGATTCCGGCGCCGAGGCCCGCGGCATGCGGACGGTGAACCAGAACGTCGAGCCGCACCCGTCGACGGAGGAGACCCCGATCTCGCCGCCCATCAGCCTGACGAGGTGCCGGCAGATCGCGAGCCCGAGCCCGGTGCCGCCGTAATCCCGCTGGATCGAGCCGTCGACCTGGCTGAAGCGCTGGAACAGCCGGCTCTGCTTCTCCTGCGGGATGCCGATGCCGGTGTCGATGACGCGGAAGTGCAGGCGCTCGTCGCCCGCGATCCCGACCTCGGGCGCGATGTCGAGGGTGATGGACCCCGCGCCGGTGAACTTCACCGCGTTGTTGAGCAGGTTGAACAGCACCTGCCTGAGGCGGTTCTCGTCCCCCAGCAGCCAGCGCGGAAGGGCCGGGTCCATCCGCAGCCGCAGGTCGAGGCCCTTGGCGTCGGCCTGTCCCCTGACGATCAGGACGCAGGTCTCGACCAGGGCCGGCAGGGCGAAGGGGCGCTCGACCAGCGCGACGGCGCCGGCCTCGACCTTCGAGAAGTCGAGGATGTCGTTGACGACGGTCAGGAGCGCGCTGCCCGACGACCGGACGAGCTCGGCCTGACGGCGGTTGCCCGGGTCGAGGCGGCCCGAGGCCAGCATGAGGTCGGTGAAGCCGATGACGGCGTTGAGCGGGGTTCGGATCTCGTGGCTCATCGCGGCCAGGAAGTCCGTCTTGGCCCGGTTCGCCCGCTCGGCTTCCGCGCGGGCCGCCTCGGCCACCGCCTTCGCCTCGGCGAGCGCGATCTCCGCCTCCTTGCGGGCGGAGATGTCGAGGGTCAGGCCGATGACCCGCCTCGAGCGTCCCCCGACATCCGTCTCGACCCGGCCGATCGCCGCGATCCAGCGCATGCCGCCCTCCCGCAGGGGGATGCGGAACTCCGTGGTGTAGCTCCCGCCGCTCTCGACGGCCCGCTCCAGGTCGGCGAGGACCTGGGGCACGTCGTCAGGATGAGCGAGGCGCGTCCACTCGCGCGCGACGTCGATCTCGATCCCCCGCTCCGGCAGGCCGTGCTGGCGGGCGCATTCCGCGGAGAGGCGCACGCGGCCGGTGGCGACCTCGTAGCTCCAGGTCCCGGCCTGGGCCGCCCGCATCTCGGCCTCGTGCCGGTGGCGCTCGCTGAGGTCCATGGCGATGCCGAGGAAGCCGAGTTCCTGCCCGTCCTCCGCCCGCAGGATGCTGACGTTGAGCAGCACCGGTAGGCGCTCACCGCCCCTGGTCAGGTAGGTCCAGGCGTCGGAATTGGGCTGGCCGAGCCGCGCCCTGGCGACGAAGACCTCGAAGCCCGGCTCGATCGTCCGTCCGAGTTCCAGCGACAGGCGCCGTGCCTGCTGCACGACCTCGACCGGATCGTGGAAGAGGGCCGGGCTCGCCCGGCCGACCAGCGCGTCGGCGGCGTAGCCCAGCATCCGCTCGGCGGCCGGGTTGAACAGGGTGATCGTGCCCTGCATGTCCGTCGCGATGACGGCGTAGCCCGCATGGTCGAGGACGGCCCTCTGGAGCGCCGAGCCGGCCTTCAGCGCCGCGGTCCGCTCGGCCACCTGCCGCTCCAGGGAGGCGTTGGCCGCACGGATGCGCTCCTCGCTCTCGACCTGGCGCGTGATGTCCCGGATGACGGTGGCGACGCCGGAGACCGTGCCGTCCGGCGCCCGGATGGGCGAGGCGCTGACCTGGACCGGCACGAGGCCGCCGTCCTTGCGTGCGCGGACTGTGCAGTAGGGCGCGACCGCCCTGCCCTGCCGGATCCGGACCAGGGCTTCCGCCTCCTCGCGCAGGAGATGGCCCGGGACCACCAGATCCTCCGCCCGTCGCCCGATCGCTTCCTCGGCCGTGTAGCCGAACAGCTGTTCGGCGGCCGGGTTGTAGTCGGTGATCACGCCCTCGAGCGTCTTGCCCACGATGGCGTCCTGGGCACTCTCGACGATGGCGGCGAGGCGCCCCGTCTCGATGGCGGCGAGCACGTCGCGGCGCCGCCCGGCGAGGTGGAGATAGATCAGGCCCGCGACCAGCAGCGCGCCGACGAAGACGATGACGGCGACGGTGACCGGCCGCGCGCGGTTCAGCCCCGCCAGGAACGGCGGGCGCGCGGCCACTTCGACCTCCCAGGTCCGGCCATGGATCGCCAGGCGCCGGGTGGCGACGAGGCCGCCGGCGGGCGCCGCCGCCTGACCGCTGTAGAAGCGTACGACCGCCTCGGGCGAGACGTCCCGGATGGCGACGTCGAACTCGTCGCCGTCGATGTCGAGGCCGGCCAGGACCTCGTCGATGATGAGCGGCGCGTAGGTCCATCCCACGGTCGCGGCGCGGCGCTCGTCCGGGGTGCCGGCGGGGGCATCGAGACGCGTGACGGGCAGGTAGAGCAGGAAGCCCCGCTCCTTCAGCCCCGTCGCCTGCACGAGCGTGATCGGGGCCGTCATGGTCGCGGCGCCCGTCTCCATGGCCTGGCGCGCGGCCGCGCGCCGGTACGCCTCGGAGGCGACGTCGAGGCCGAGGGCCTCCCCGTTGCGGGCCACCGGCTCGACGTACTGGATCACCCAGCGCTCGCCGTCGTGGGGTTGGAGCTGGCGGATCTGGAAGTCGGGGGCGCCGTCGCGCCGCGCGGCCATCGTGAACGCCGCCACCTCGGCGGCCGGCACGCGGCGGATGAACCCGAACCCGCGCGCGCCGGGAAACTCGCGGTCGACGTCCCGGGTCCGCGCGTACTGGCCGAAGCCCGCCCGCGTGATGCCCGCATCCCCGGCCACCGCGACGGCACCGCGGGCGCCCTGGACGGCGTAGGCGTAGCGGGCCATGCGCCCCTCGACCAGGGAGGCCACGCGGGTCGCCGCGACCTGAAACCGCTCGGAGGCGACCCGGGCGTTCCAGGCCTGCATCCCCTGGGCGGCCCCGAGCGCGGCGAGGAGGCCGAGGACGACGACCGCGAGCGCCGCGACGCAGGGGGCCGGGCACGCCACCGCCCGCCCGTGGAACGTGACGTCCTTCGTCCCGGATGGCGCCTCCGGCACCCCGTCCCGCGATCCGAGCCACGCCATCCGCGATCATCCCCACCCGAAGATCGTCACGCGCTCGGATGCGCGGCCGGATGCACGGCCTGTCGCACCCGTCGTCCGGACCGGGTCCCGCATCCCTGCCCGGCTCGCACATCGACGCGTGCACGGGAGCCTCCCGCTCCCGGCACCCGATCGCGCCTGATCCACACGAAAACGCTACGATACATGAGGCCTAGGCGACCAGTAGGCTTCACGGGCTTGTTTCGAGGCGCAATAGGCTACTTGGACTATCGTCGTTGCGGGGGCGCCGCGTTCGAGGACCGTCGAGGATGACCCGCATCACCGGCACGGCCGTCATCGCCGACGACGATCCGTTCTTCCGCATCGCCCTCGCCAGCATTCTGACGGGGCCCCTCGGGATCGCGGAGGTGCATCAGGTCGGCTCCCTCGACGAAGCGCTCGAGGCGCTGGCCGAGCGGCCGGACATCCGCGTCGCCCTGTTCGATCTCGCGATGCCGGGCATGGAGAGCGCCGCCAGCCTCTCGGCGGTGCGGGAGTGCTTCCCGGACGTGCTCACCGTCGTGGTGTCCGGTTCGACCGACCGCGAGGACGTCTTCCTCGCCCTGCGGACCGGGGCCCACGGCTTCGTGCCGAAGGGATCGTCCGTGGAGGCGCTGATCCAGGCGCTGCGCATGGTCTTCGACGGCTTCGTCTACGTGCCGTCCTTCGTGACGCAGGGGCCCGGCGCGGCCGCGCCCCTCGCGAGGGGCGGGACGAACCGGGGAGAGCCCGCCGGGGACCCGACGGCGTCGCTGACGCCGCGCCAGCGCCAGGTGCTCGACCTGATCGTCGCCGGACAATCGAACAAGGAGATCGCCCGGTCGCTCGCGCTGGGCGAGGGCACCGTGAAGATCCACGTCGCGGCACTGCTCAAGGCGCTCGGCGTGCCGAACAGGTCGGCGGCCGCGGCCTGGGGCGGCGCCAACCTCGCCCGGCAGCGCGGCGCACTAGACCGTTGGGTCTATTCGAGAACCTCGAACCGCCCATCAGGCTGAGGTGACGGCCCCGGCGGGCCGTGGCCTAACGGGTTCGACCGATCCGAGCGCCGAGATGCCCCCGTTCCCGACCCGATGGCTGATCCGATGCCCGATCCGATGCCCGATTTCGACCCGGCGACGCACGGACAGGTGGCGATGCTCCTGGGCGCGGAGCGGGCCGAGGAGATGCTCGGCCTGCTCCGCGGGACGATGGCGACGCTCTCCCGGATGTCCCAGGCCGAGCTTGCGAGCCCGGACGGTCTGAGCCTCGTCCACCGGCTCAAGTCGGAGGCGGGCCTGATGGGATTCGGGCGCCTCTCGCGGGCCTGCGCGGTCGTCGATGCGGCGCGGGCGGGCGGCGCCGTCCCCCGCGCGGCCCTGGGCGAGCTCGGCGCGGCCATCGGCTGGGCCCTGCGCCTCGCCGACGCGCTGCAGGAGCGCAGGCCCTGTCCGGCCCCCTGACGCCCACCCGCGGATTGAACGGGGGCGGAGCGGGGGCACGGCGGGGCGATCACCGGGCAAAGCGCCGCGGCGTTCCCCGTCGGCCATCCCGCGCGGCGCGGCGTCGAGAAGGCCCGAGCGACGCCGCCATCGCTGCGCAGATCCGATATTGCACCGCGACCGACCAGGCCACATCCGCCGCATTCGATCCCGCCACAAGGAAGAATCAGGATCACTCCAAACAAGGACGACATAGATCCGATCCCAAAACACCGATTTTATCACCAAGACATAGTTTTCGATATTCCACACAGGGAGGAAGCAATCCGCCTCGGAGGAGCAAAGCATGCCGATGACGGTCAGCGCACCAATCGCCCGGCTCGTCGATCTGGAGGATTCGGACCAGGATGCGTTCTGCAGTACCATAAGGTCTCGGAGACGCATTTCCGCCCGCGACGACGTCTTCAAGGAGGGGTTCGCCAGCCGGTACATCAGCCTGATCCTCTCGGGCTGGGCCTACCGCTACAAGCAGCTCGAGGACGGGCGCCAGCAGATCCTCGGGTTTCTCTTGCCCGGCGACCTGACGGAAGCCTCGCCCGTCAACGGATACCTGCTCGATCACTCCGTCGGCGCCCTCACCGACCTCATCTGCGCGGACATCTCTCACGAAGCGCTCGCGACGGTCTGCCTGAGCCGGCCGGCGATCCAGAAGGCCCTGGCCGGAGAGGCGCTGGCGATGTCCTCCATCCAGCGCGAGTGGCTGATGAGCCTCGGCCAGCGCACGGGAACGGAGCGCCTCGGCCACCTGCTCTGCGAGTTGTACTGGCGCCTCGGCCGGATCGGCTCCGTCCAGGCCGAGACCTTCACGCTGCCGGCCACGCAGGGCGATCTCGCCGCCGCGCTCGGCCTCTCCACGGTGCATGTCTGCCGGAAGTTCGCCGAGCTTCGTGAACTCGGTCTGGTTCAGACGTCCTGGAAGAAGGTCCACATCTGCGATGTCGCCCAGTTGCAGGCCCTGAGCTGCTTCCGACCCGACTACCTCTACTTCAGCGAGGCTTTGACGGGCGGCCATGGCTGGGCACCCCATGGACCGGGCAGGCCCCCGGCCCACGAGGACGACATCTTCAGCCGCTCGAACGTTCCGCGCTGCCGCCGCCTGAGGAGCGAGCTCGAGGCGGCGGACTTCTCGCTCCTCCGGGAACTCGGCAGGTCGGGGACCTCGCATTGCGGCGCCGGATACAGCGTCCCGGGCGCCATCCTGAAGGCGTACTGCCAATCCGCCCTGAACTGCAGGATGGCCGCCCTGTCCGGATGCTTCGGCCGAAACGAGGCGAGCACCATCAAGATATAGGCTTCGCGCCGGATGGACCCCAAGACGCGTCCCAGGCCCGAACTGGGCAGCCGGCTCCTTGAGGGCTACCACATCGTCGCATCGCGGGGCGACGCGGTCACCACGGACCTCGTATGCCTCGACGCCGAGACCGATCTCGACGCGCTCATCGAGGCCGACCTCGCCTGCCTGCTCGTACCCGGAGAGATCGTCGATCTCTATCACGGCGATCGGTTCGTCGGGCGCGTCAGGGGCTGACCGGACGACCCGCCCGAGGGAAGACACCTCCCGCGACCGGCCATCCCGCCGGATCGCGCGGCCATCGGGGAGCGGCGCCGGAACACGGGACGCCACGGGGAGGCGGCATCGGATTACAGGTCCCGGCCGGCGCGAAGATCCGCGCAGGCTGCCGAATGGATCCGATTGCTCATCAGAACAAAGGGCACCCCGGATCGCTCGCAGTACATCGCAGCACATAGGCGGCGACGTATAGAGTCCTATCGTGCAAGCAACGCCGCTTATCTGCGACGTGGCGGGCAACGGTTTCGAAACGTTCAACCTATAGATGTGCGTCCTCTCCCATACGTCCCCACGGGCGATGGAGCGGACGGACGCAGGCGGACGATGAGGACAGGCCCTCGGGCGACACGGATCGTTGCAGCGTGGACCGGGCGGCCGTTCGGCGACGCCTGCCGCACGGTTCTGGGTGCCCGATACCGCTTCGCCGCGTCCCGCAGCGGGGCGACGGCCGTCGAGTTCGGGCTCGTGGCCCTGCCGTTCCTGGCCCTGGCCGGCGCCTCCCTGGAGGCGGGCATCACCTATTTCGGCCAGGGCATCCTGCAGCAGGCCGTGACCGATGCGGGCCGTCAGATCTACACGGGGCAGTTCCAGACGGCGAATGCGGGCGTCACCGACAAGGCGACGCTGATCAACAACTTCCGCACCGCGATGTGCTTTCCGGGGGGACGTCCGCGGATCACCACGTTCTCCTGCGCGAACGTGAGGATCAGCATCACGAAGGCGGCGAGCTTCGGCGCGGCCTCGCCCGCCCAGCCCACGGTCACCGACCCGAGCACCGGCACCTCGGACTGGAACCCGACGTTCTCGAACTATGCCTGCGCACGGGCGAGCGACGTGATGGTGGTGCAGGCCGCCGTGGACGTGCCCGTGTTCTTTCCGCTGCTTGGGTCGGCCTACGCCGCCCTGCCCGGCCGGCGCCGGCTCCTCCAGGCGGCCACCGTGTTCCAGGTCGAGCCCTTCAACTCGTCCAGCGCCTGCCCGTCGGGCACCTAGCATGGCCGCCCCGCCATCGATCGCCCGCCGAGCGGGCAGCTTCCGGGACGATGCGCGCGGCGTGGCCGCCATCGAGTTCGCGCTGGTGCTGCCGCTCCTGGTCGCGCTCTATTTCGGCTTGACGGAGCTGGTGCGGGCCGTCGACACCGGCCGCAAGGTCACGCTCTACGCCCGCGCCATCGCCGACCTCTCGGGCCGGGCCACCAACGGCAGCCCCACGACGGGCGACATGGCCGCGATCCTCGGTGCGTCCGACGCGATCATGCGGCCCTACCCGACCGCGAGCCTGCAGGTCGCCATCCACGCCATGGGCGTCGAGACGATCTCCGGCAACCTGTACGGCGGCGTCTGCTCCAGCTACCCGCAGAACGCGCGGCCCGTGCTCACCATCAACGGAACCAACGGCCTGCCGGCGACGCCCGCGACGTTCAACTACGACGGCGCCCGCTACGTCCTGGCCGAGGTCAGCCTCCCTTACGCGCCGGTCATCGGCTCGAATCTCTACCGGTGGATCTTCGGGCCGCGCGGCCTCGTGTTCAGCCGGCAGATCTCGTGGGCCCAGCGTCTCGACAAGGGCGAGGTCGTCATGCCGGGAGGTTCGAAATGCCCGACCTACTGACGCCCTCGCCGCAGCGCGCCGGAGCGGGGCGCAGGCCGCGCGGCCAGGGGCTTCTCGCGCGCCTCGCCCGAGCCCGCGGCGGGCAGGTCGCACTCACCTTCGCGCTGCTCGCCATGCCGATCCTCTTCGCGGCGGGCGCGGCCGTCGATTACGGCCGGCGCAACGCCGCCAAGGCCCAGCTGGACGCGGCCATCGACGCCGCGGTCCTCGGCATCATCGCGCGCAAGACGAACACGATCACCGCCGACATGCTGGACAGCGCCCGCGCGCAGTTCATGGCGGACGCGGCCAAGGTGCCGGGCGTCACCGTCACCTCTTTCATTCCCGTCCCGATCCCCGGCGTCTCGCAGGTCGGCCTGAACGCCACGTACACGGCGACCGTGAGGACGACGCTCGGCAACCTGATGAAGGTGCCCACCATGGGCATCTCGGGCCAGTCCGGCAGCCTCCGCAACGTGGCCCAGTACATCGACTTCTACCTGCTGCTCGACAACTCCCCCTCGATGGGGCTCGCCGCCACGGCCGCCGACATCAGCAACATGAAGCGCGTGGCCGGCGGCTGCGCCTTCGCCTGCCACCTCCTCAACAGCAACGGAACCGAGAATACTAACGACAACTACAATATCGCCAAAAGGAACAACGTAAAGCTGCGCATCCAAGTCCTTCGGGACGCGGTCGCGAACCTCGTGGACTCGGCCAAATCGAGCATGAGCCTGACCCAGCAGTTCCGCATGGAGATGTGGACGTTCAGCGACATCCAGACCCGCCTGATCCAGCTGACGAACAACCTCGACCAAGTGAAGACCGCATCGGGCCAGATCGACCTCGCCTACTCCTATCAGGACCAGCGCGACAACCAGACGGCCTTCGAGCGCGCGATCGCCAAGATGACCGCCACCATCCCGGCGAGCGGCACGGGCGTGACCCCCCTGGACCCGATCCGGTTCCTGTTCTTCGTGACGGACGGCGTGCAGGATACGCCGATCGACGGCAAGATGAGCAATCAGAGCGCAGGGTTCAAGATCAACGGCAACCGCTTCATCAGCGCGATCAATCCCGAAACTTGCCAGGCGATGAAGAACAAGAACATCAAGATCGGCGTAATCTACACCCAGTACCTACCTTTGTACGACAACGACTTCTACAACGCGTACGTCAAGCCGTTCGAGAACAAGATCGGCCCCCTGCTCAGCGACTGCGCCACGGACGGGCTGTATTTTTCCGTCACGACGAACGGAGACATCAACCAAGCCATGCAGCAGCTCTTCACCGCCGCCCTCTCGTCCGTCAGGATAACCAACTGAGCGGCGTCGCCCTGTCGCCCCGGGCCGCGCATCCCGCACGCGCCGCGGACCGGGTGCCCGGTGCCGGGCGGGCGGCCGACGGGGCGGCGCGGCGGAAACGCCGGACGACGCGCGGTCCCGCGGCGGCCGTTACATTCCCCGATCCGCTGTCGTGCCGGAGTCGTTGCACGCCCGGCCCCGAGCGCGAATGATGGCGCGGTCGGTCCCCGGGCCTCGATCGATCCCCTCGACGAGCGTCCCCCGGGATCGGTGACGCACGTCCTCGCCCGCCCGGCCCAGGCCGCGGCGGGCCTTTTTCGGGCTCGCAGCCCCCGCCCGACGCGGTCGATCCATAGCCTCGGCACGCGCAGGGTGTGGCATCGGGGGATCCCCGGGCGCCGTCGTCGCGGGTGAGGAACCATCGGCGCGCCGTCTCTCTTGCCAACCCGTCAACTTCAGCAAGGGACGGCTTCATGGCCAAGGACGTGACGACCTACACCATCAAGGAGGCGCTCGCCGCGCGCGTCGACGACCATGTCGAGATCGCGGTCGAGACGCAGGACGGCACGAAGCTCAAGCTCAAGGCGACGCCCGATCAGCTCGACGCGCTGGTGGGAGACCTCGAAACCATTCTCGACGCGGACGACGCCGCGGCCTGATCGCCGCGCCGATCCTCGCCGGCGGCCGGGTCAACGGGCGCCGGCATCGGCCGGCACCGCCGCGATGCCGGCGCGGTCGGGCGGGTTCCGGGAGGGCAGATCTGATGCCGCGCTTCGCCGACCGGGCCTCCGCGGCGGACGGGCCGATCGCGTTGTGGAATCCGCCTCCTGTTCGGGCGCGACCGGGTGAACGACGCCGCCCGCGTCGCGGGTCTGCACGCGTTCGGCGCGCGGCACGGCGCCAGCCCACCGTGGACCGGAGCCTGCGCCGCGTCGAGCGGCAGGCCTCGGCGGGGCCGTCGGCGGGTGTTGCGGGGGGGCGACAAGGCCGACCTTCATGCTTCGTTAACCACTTCGCGCCGTCGCAAACCGCCCCCCGGACCGCTATGGTGGGAGCAGAGACAAACGCCAGTCCGCCGCCATGACCACCGCCGCCGAAAACCTCCTGCTCCAGCATCGTGAAGTCGTGGCCGTGACGGTCACATCGGGGGCTTTCTTCGCGGCCCTGTTCTGCCTGACCTGGATCATCGCCTGATCCGGCCGCGGAGAGGCGGAGCGTTCGGGCTCCCCGGTTGCCTGTGGCGTGGGTCGCCTGCGGCCCGGGCTCTGCCCCGGGACTGAAGCCAAGTATCCGCACCAAGGATCCGCGCGATCCGGCTTCCGGCCGATCGCCTTGGTATGGTCCGTCCTCCGTCACCTCGGAGCCGCGAAGCGGAACCCGCGGTCCATGAACAAAGCCGCGCGTCGTCCCGATGCTTCGGTGTGCATGGATCCCGGCTTCGCTCGGCGAGCGCTCCGGCAAGCCCTCGGCAATGACGGCGGTGAAAGCCCGACAGGCCCCATCGACCGGAACCTGTAGGATATCCGCGGCGTGCCGTGCGGTCGCGCCGCTGCGCGGCTCTGTTCCCCGGTGCCCGAGACACGTAGGTCCGGGCGTGCGGGACACGGAGGACGCACCTCACCGGCCACGGCCGGCGATGGGCGGCGCGCCCCCGCACGGCTCGGGGCCCGTGACGCTCTTCACTCTCCGCGTGCAGGGAGAGAGCGGGCGCGCTGAGCGCAGCGAGGCCGATCCTTGAGCGTGCGGTCGCCGTGCCCTGCGCCGCCTTCCGCCCAGCTAGACGAAACCGCCGCTCTGTCACTCGGCCTCTGGCATGCCAATTGACACCCCGGGCGAATCGGCACAGTCTCGCCTGGTATACAGTAGACCAAAACGGAAGAAGATGGGTCTCGCGCCGCGGGATCCCGACCCGAGCGGCGTTGAGGCCGGCGGGCCGGATGTTCACTGCCGAACTCGGCCCCGTCAAGGCGGGCCGAGACCGTCGGCGGCGCGGCGCGACGCTTCACGAGCCCCGGCCGGCCCGGACGCCGACCGTGCCCGCCACCCGACCAGACCGCCCGAAGGCGGCGCCGCGGACGAGACGCAGGAGGAAACCATGGACCGCAACGCCCAAGATCCGAGCATTCGCGAGACGAGCGCCCAGGACCGGATCCCGCTCGACCGCGTCGAGGAGAAGGTCGATCACATCGAGAGCCCCGCCGCCGACGAGCCGGAACTCACCGACGGCTTCAACCTCGTCATCGACGCGCTGAAGCTCAACGGCATCGAGACCATCTACGGCGTTCCGGGCATCCCGATCACCGATCTCGGCCGCCTCGCGCAGGGCCGCGGCATGCGCGTCGTCTCCTTCCGCCACGAGCAGAACGCCGGCAACGCGGCGGCGATCGCGGGCTACCTCACCAAGAAGCCGGGCGTCTGCCTCACGGTCTCGGCCCCGGGCTTCCTCAACGGTCTGACGGCGCTGGCCAACGCCACCACCAACTGCTTCCCGATGATCCTGATCTCGGGCTCCTCCGAGCGCGAGATCGTCGACCTGCAGCAGGGCGACTACGAGGAGATGGACCAGCTCGCCGTCGCCAAGCCCCTCTGCAAGGCGGCCTTCCGCGTGCTGCACGCCTGCGACATCGGCATCGGCGTGGCGCGCGCCATCCGCGCGGCCTGCTCGGGCCGTCCGGGCGGCGTCTACCTCGACCTGCCCGCCAAGCTGTTCTCGCAGGTGATGGACGCAGCGGCCGGCGAGGCGTCGCTGGTCAAGGTGATCGATCCGGCCCCGGCCCAGCGCCCGGGCGAGGACGCGATCCGGCGGGCCCTCGACGTGCTCAAGACCGCCGAGCGCCCGCTCATCGTGCTCGGCAAGGGTGCGGCCTACGCCCAGGCCGACGAGGCGGTGCGCGCGCTCGTCGAGCAGAGCGGCATCCCCTACGTGCCGATGAGCATGGCCAAGGGCCTGCTGCCCGACACCCACCCGCTCTCGGCCGGTGCTGCCCGCTCCACGGCGCTCAAGGATTCCGACGTCGTCCTGCTCGTCGGCGCCCGCCTGAACTGGCTCCTGTCGCACGGCAAGGGCAAGACCTGGGGCGCGCCGGGCTCGAAGAAGTTCATCCAGATCGACATCGAGCCGAAGGAGATGGATTCCAACGTCGAGATCGTCGCGCCGGTGGTGGGCGACATCGGCTCCTGCGTGCAGGCGCTCCTCGACGGGATGGGCAAGGACTGGAAGGCGCCGCCCTCCGCGTGGCTCGACACGCTGAAGTCCAAGAAGGAGGCCAACGTCGCCAAGATGGAGCAGAAGCTCCGTCGCAACGTCGCCCCGATGGACTTCCACGGCGCGCTCGGCGCCCTCAAGACCGTCATCGCGGAGCGGCCCGACGCGATCCTCGTCAACGAGGGCGCCAACACCCTCGACCTCGCCCGCGGCGTCATCGACATGTACCAGCCGCGCAAGCGCCTGGACGTGGGCACCTGGGGCGTGATGGGCATCGGCATGGGCTTCGCGGTCGCGGCCGCCATCGAGACCGGCAAGCCGGTGCTGGCGGTCGAGGGCGACTCGGCCTTCGGCTTCTCCGGCATGGAGGTCGAGACGATCTGCCGGTACGACCTGCCGGTCTGCATCGTAGTCTTCAACAACAACGGCATCTACCGCGGCACCGACACGGACCCGACCGGGCGCGACCCCGGCACCACGGTCTTCGTGAAGGATTCCCGCTACGACCGGATGATGGAGGCCTTCGGGGGCGTCGGCGTGAACGTCACCACCCCGGACGAGCTGAAGCGGGCCGTGGATGCGGCGATGGACTCGGGCAAGCCGACGCTGATCAACGCGGTGATCGACCCGCAGGCGGGCAGCGAGAGCGGCAACATCGGCAACCTCAACCCGCAGAGCCAGCTCAAGAAGAAGGCCTGATGCGCCTCCTCCCCTGAGGCGAACGCCCCGCGCCGCGGCCCTCCCGGGGGCCGCGGCGTTTCTCGTTTCCGGACCCGGAGTTCCCGATGCTCGACGGCCTCCCGCTCGATCCCGCCCTGGCGGGCCGCCTGAGCGCGCGCCCGCGGCTGCCCGACCGTGAGCCGCTGCCGCCGGGCCGCCACGCCCTCGGGCTGTTCCCGGAGCGCGACGCGGTGCTGGTGGTGCCGGAGGGGATCGACCCGCGGGCCCCCTCCCCGCTCGCGGTGCTCTTCCACGGCGGCGGCGGCAGCGCCGAGCGCATCCTGCCGATGCTGGAGGAGCACGCGCGCGCCCGCGGCTTCCTGCTGCTCGCGCCGCAATCCCTCTTCCCGACCTGGGACCTCGTGATCGCCGGCAACGGCCCGGACCGGGAGCGGCTCGACGAGGCCCTCGCCCACGTCTTTGCGCGCTACCTGATCGACCCGCGCCGCCTCGCCTTCGCGGGCCACTCGGACGGGGGCAGCTACGCCATGTCGATGGGCCTCACCAACGGCGATCTCGCGAGCCACGTCGTCGTCTCGTCGGCCGGCTTCCTGACGGTGCAGATGCAGGCGGGCAGCCCGCGCCTCTTCCTCTCGCACGGCACGCGGGACGAGCAGATCCCGATCGACCGCAGCGCCCGCAGGCACGCGCGCCTGCTGCGGGAGGCGGGCTATGACCTGACCTACGTGGAGTACGAGGGGCCGCACGCCTGGAACCCGGACGTGGTGACCCGCGCCGTGTCGTTCTTCCTGGACAATCCGGCAGAGGCCTGAGACCGGGACAGGTGCGGGCTGACGGCGCCGGCGACCCCGCCGCGGCGTCGCCGCCTCCCCAGGATCACAACTCCATCAGCTCAGCCATGCAAGAGGCTGCTCGCGACCCTGAAGAGGCATTCGATAGGCCACCAACGAAGCCGCGCGAAGCGAGGCAGAGCGGACTTGCGACGACCCTGCAAGATACGGCGAAAAGCTCACGGGAGGGCCGTATGGGACATGCCATTCGGGCTCTGCCCAGAACTCATGCGCGAGAGGAAGGCCGAACGAGAAAAGGGCCCGCCTCTCGGCGAGCCCACTGCTTCCTGCCGTCTGCCCGCGTACGATCAGGCCGCGAAGTAGCTCGCGTTGACCTGATCCGCCCGGATACCGGCCAGATCGACTACGCCGCCTCCAGAGAGCATCAGCAGCGCGTCGCCGTTCTGAGCCGAGGAGACCGTGTAGGTCTGGCCGCCGAGGCCGATCCGGTCCCCCTCAGTTTGGTTGAAGCCCAGGATCAGATCGCGCCCGGAATTCGGATCGAAGTGGTAGAGGTCCGCTCCAAGTCCGCCAATCAGGAGGTCCTCTCCTGTTCCGCCAACCAGCGTATCGGCATCCTGGCCGCCGTAGAGAGTATCATTTCCTTGATCCCCAAATATAACATCGGCACCCTGGTTGCCATAGATCAGATCTTCACCCAGATTGCCGTACAGAACATCATTTCCTTCTCCGCCAAAGACACGGTCATTGCCCTGGCCGCCAAATTGAGTGTCGTTCCCAGCCCCACCGGAGAGGAGATCCTCTCCGAGATTGCCGTAGACAAGGTCGGCACCATCCCCACCGGAGAGGCTGTCATTGCCCGGATCGCCAAAGATGGTATCGTTTCCAGTATCGCCGGAAACAAGGTCTTCTCCTAGGTTGCCGTGAAGAACGTCATCTCCGCCTTCACCCAGCAATCGATCGTTGCCCTGGCCGCCAAATTGGGTGTCTTTCCCAGCATCACCGGAGAGGAGATCCTCTCCGAGATTGCCGTAGACAAGGTCGTTGCCTTCTCCGCCGTAGAGGTTGTCATTGCCCGGATCACCCAGGAGGGTGTCGTTTCCAGCATCACCGGAGAGCAGATCATCCCCAAGGTTGCCGTAAAGAACGTCATCGCCTGAGCTGCCAGCTAGGGTGTCAGCCGATTGCGTTCCCTGAAGCGTCGCCATCTTGAGTTGCTCCTCGTGTTCTGCACATGTCGCCGGTCCGTGCTCCCAGGCACGTTGCCGAGCACAGGAGACGACGACGGGCCTAGATACGGTTGCGGAGCGTTTTCCGTTCCAAGCTGTCTCACCGCGACAAATTGGCTTGGCGAAGAAAGCTGATCCAAGTCGGCTCTTTCAGTGCCCGGTGCGTTCCGGGACCTCGCGAAGAAGCGGGGGGAATGATGGGGGTTCAGCCTGACAGGTCAGCCCGGCCAAGCCGTCAGCGGCTTCCCAAACAGCTTGGCACGGACTCTGATGCTCGCCCGGACAACAGAGAAGTGAGCATTTTGAGGAGGCGGGCGCGTCAAGTCGGAATTGGCATAACTCGAATTGGATCAAGAGGCGGTGTTGGGCTGTTTCTTTACTACCTTGAGTTTGGCGTGCCGGTTGGCGGGCAGCCGTCCAGGGGAGTTACTATTAAATTAGCGTCACATCTGGTAGGACTCGCGGAGAAGGTTCGAAGGCCAAATTATACACATATGCGCAGGCCGAATTTCAGAGTTGATGGTTGATTTTGATTTTCCCTGCGCCAGCGAAGTAAATATCCGCTGTAGGGCGGCAGTGCTTGGGCTTCGCTACAAGCCACGAGGAGCCGACACCGCTCCTGCGCTACTCGAAGCGCCACTTCCCACCCCGAGCGGCCCTTCGCCCGGTCAATTGATCGGGAGACGGGGCAAAACGACGAGACGGCGCGCCCCGTCGGGGACGCGCCGTCTCTTGGAACCGGAGCCGTCGAGCCGCGCCGGGAGGGCGCGGCCCGGGCTGACGTCAGACCGCGCGCGCTTCCTGCAGCGCCTTGATCTGCTCGGGCGTGTAGCCGAGGTCCTGCAGCACCTCGCTGGTGTGCTCGCCCAAGAGCGGCGAGGCCTTCACCTCGACGTCCATGCCGGAGAACTTGATCGGGCTGCCGACGGTCAGGTACTTGCCGAGCTTCGGGTGGGGCACCTCGACGATCGTGCCGCTGGCGCGCAGCGACGGATCGTCGGCGATCTCCTTCATCGAGAGAACCGGCGCGCAGGGGATGTCGAACTTGCGCAGGATGTCGACCGCCTCGAACTTGGTCTTGTCGGCCAGCCAATCCTCGATGAAGGCGAAGATCTGGAAGATCTTGTCTTGGCGCGCGCGGGGCGTGTTGTAGGCCGGGTCGTCGATCCACTCGGGCTTGCCGAGCGCCTTGCAGATCGGGGCCCAGGCATGGCCCTGGATCGTGAAGTAGATATAGGCGTTCGGGTCCGACTGCCAGCCCTTGCACTTGAGCACCCAGCCCGGCTGACCGCCGCCGCCCGCGTTGCCGCCGCGCGGCACCACGTCCGAGAACTCGCCGTGCGGGTACTGCGGGTACTCCTCGAGGTAGCCGAGCGCGTCGAGGCGCTGCTGGTCGCGCAGCTTCACGCGGCAGAGGTTGATCACCGAGTCCTGCATCGAGACGGCGACCTTCTGGCCCTCGCCGGTCTTGTTCTTCTGATGGAGCGCCGTGAGGATGCCGATGGCCAGATGCATGCCGGTGTTCGAGTCGCCGAGCGCGGCGGCCGACACGGTGGGCGGGCCGTCCCAGAAGCCGGTGGTCGAGGCGGCACCGCCCGCGCACTGCGCCACGTTCTCGTAGACCTTCAGGTCCTCGTAGTGGTGGCCGTCCGAGAAGCCCTTCACCGAGGCGAGGATCATGCCGGAGTTCAGCTCCTGGATGCGGGCCCAGGAGAAGCCCATGCGGTCGAGCGCGCCGGGGCCGAAATTCTCGACCATGACGTCGGATTCGCGGATCAGCTTCTCGAGCACTTCCTTGCCCTGGGGCGTCTTGGTGTCGAGCGTCAGCGAGCGCTTGTTGGAGTTCAGCATCGTGAAGTAGAGCGCGTCGGCGTCGTCCACGTGGCGCAGCTGCGTGCGGGTGACGTCGCCGGCGCCCGGCCGCTCCACCTTGATCACGTCGGCCCCGAACCAGGCCAGGAGCTGCGTGCAGGCGGGACCCGCCTGGACGTGCGTGAAGTCGATGATCTTGATCCCCTCGAGCGGCTTGCTCATCTGAAGCGTCTCCCTAGCGATTGTTTGTCGAGTGCTTGACGACGAAAGCTTAGATTTATCGAAGTCTTGGTGCTCCGAATCGTACCGGGCGGCTCCGTCCGCGTTCGTGTCGTGCCCTGTCAGGCCGGCCCCTCAGGCGGGGACCGGTTCGAGTTCCGCCAGGCGGCGACGGAGCTTGCGCTCCTCCTCCCAGCGGGCGGTGTCGTCGCGGATCACCGCGACGATGCCGGTCACCTCACCGTCGGCCTCCTTCATCAGGCCGACCGTGAAGGCGATGGAGAGCGGACGGCCGTCCCTGTGCAGGGCCGGCACGCGCAGCACCTCGCTGCCGTAGCGCGTCACGCCCGTCCGCATGGTCTCAGCGTAGCCGGTCCAGTGCCGGCGCCGGTGGCGCTCCGGGGTGATCAGGTCGAGCGTCTGACCGAGCGCCTCGGCCTCCGGGAACCCGAAGATCCGCTCCGCGGCCGGGCTCCAGACCGTGATGACGCCGTCGGCATCCGAGACGACGACCGCGTCCCCGGAAGCCGCCACGACCTGTGCGTAATCGACGTCGCGGCTCATTCCGCCTCCGCTGTCGCGTGCCTCTGTCGTGTGGGTCGGGCGCGTCTCCACGCCCGACCGAACCTCTCGCGTGCGGGCCGCAGCGGAGGCGCCAGCCGGGACCGCCGCCGGTGCGACGGTCCATGCCACGCCTCTCTCCGGGATGCGGGCCGCTCTCGGACCGGTGCGGAGCCGTTGCATCGCGCCGTCCAATTGGAATGTGGTATGCCAGAATGGTCCGGGCGGTCAAGGCAGGGCCGGCGGGACCGATGTAAGACTGACCGGGTTTTGTAATTCCGCCCGGAACGGCCGCGGTTACTTCACGAGATCTTGTCGCAATGCACCATGCGCGCGACGGCACCGCGCCGCCTTGCGGCGGGCGCTTCGTTGGTGGACTGTATCCCACAACATGCGAGGACGGGAAGCTGCCATGGAAGAAGGACCCGGCATCACGCTGCGTCAGGTCTCGGCCTACCGGTTCGAGCTGGATTTCGGGGCGGCGCTCCCGGCCCTGACGGTGGACGAGGCCGAGCCGGTCGGCCGCGGTGAAGGGCCCTGCCCGGAGCAGCTTCTGGTCGCGGGCGTCGCGAACTGCCTCTCGGCGAGCCTCGTCTTCGCGCTGGGCAAGTTCCGGCAGGAGGCCGGAGGATTGGAGACGCGGGCTCGCTGCCGGATCGCCCGCAACGCGGAAGGACGCCTGCGGATCGTGGGCATCGACGTCGCGATCACCCTCGGGACCGAGGCGCGCACCCTCGACCGGATCGACCGGGTGCTCGCGCAGTTCGAGCGCTTCTGCACCGTTTCGGAGAGCGTGAAGGCCGGCATCCCGGTCGCCGTCTCGGTCAGCGACCGGGAGGGAACACGCCTGCACGCGACGGGCTTCGGTGAAGACGCAGCCGATTGAGGGAGACACGACCATGCAGCAGGCAGGATCGGGCGCCGGGGCGCCGGAAGAGCTCGCGGGTTTGTTCAACCAGCGCGCCAACGCGGGCGACGTCGCGGGCCTCGTCGCGCTCTACGAGCCGGAGGCGGTGCTGGCGGCCGGCGACGTCGTGGCGACGGGCCACGCGGAGATCGAGCGCTTCTACACGGACCTGCTGGCGCGCCGCTCCGAGTTCCCGGCCGCGACCGTGCTCCCGCCGGTCCGCAACGGGGACCTGGCGCTGACCTTCGCCACCCTGCCGAACGGCGCCCTCTCGGTCGAGGTGGCGCGCTGCGGGCCGGACGGGCGCTGGCGCTGGGTGATCGACCAGCTCAAGGTGCGCCTGCCGAAGCCGGCCTGAGGCCCGGCATCCTCCGGGGCTCCGCCCCGGACCCGCCGACGGTCCCGACCTCGGTGATCCGGGACCTTCCGCACCTGAGCCGGCCTCAGGTCCGCGGCAGCGTGTGCAGCCAGTCGCGCAAGGGCACCATGGCCTCCTCCCGGCGCGGCTCCAGCATCAGCGCGTGGGCGAGGCGCGGCACGATGTGGGGGCGGCAGCCGTAATAGGCGCCCGTGCGCCAGACCTCGTCGGCCGGGATGAAGCGGTCGTCGGCCCCGCCCAGCACGAAGCTGCGGGGCGCCTGCCAGGGCAGCGGCGCGAAGGGCGGCCAGCCCTGCAGCTCGGGGCCGACCAGCCGGGACTCCTCGCCGACCCGCGCCACGAAGCGCCGGAAGCTCGCCGCATCCACGTCGTCCGAGAACAGGCCCGCGCGCAGGATCGCGGGGTCCGCGGCCCGCGCCCCGTGCAGGCTCATCGCCAGCACCGCGCGGAACAGGTCCGGCGTCAGGAGGCCCATGCGCAGGGCCGAGGGCGCGAGCCCCCAGGGGGGCACGGAGGCCAGCAGGGCCATGCCGAGCGGCCGGCCGCCGGCGCGGACCCAGTTCTGGACGACCGCGCCGCCGAGCGAGTGGCCCACCACCACGAGCGGGCCGCCGAGGCCGCGGGCGGCCCGGTCGAGGTCGTCCGTGTAATCGGCGAGCCGCCACGTCGCGACGCGGTCGCGGCCCCAGCTCTCGCCGTGCCCGCGCAGGCTGAGGGCGCAGGCCTCGAACCCGGCCTCGGCGAACCAGGGCAGCACGTGCGCGTCCCAGATCCAGGCGCCGACCGAGATGCCGTGCACGAACAGGAGCCGCGGCCGCCCGCCGTCACGCGCCGGCTTTCGGCGGATGATCTCCAGGGAGCGCTCCGAGTCCCCCACGCGCGCCGCGCTCATCCCCGGACCTGCACCCCGTCCCCAACGCCCGGCGGGCTTCAACCATGCCGGGGCGCGGCGATCCAGTCCCGCACGCCCCCGGCCGAGCGGAAATCAGCGAGCGCGTGCACGCGCGCCTCCGGCAGGGCGTCCCGCGCCATGGTGGCGAGCGCGTGGCCGGGGCCGAGTTCGAGCACCGCCTCGGCGCCGAACTCGCGGGCCGCGGTGAGGCAGGCCGCCCAGTCGATCGTCTCGGAGATCTGCCGCGCGAGCTTGTCGAGGCCCGCCCGGGCGTCGAACACGGCCGATCCGTCGAGGCCGGCGACGAGGCGCGGCGCGCCGGGCCCCGGCCGCTCCAGGGTCTCGGCCGCGAGGCCGTCCCGGAACCGCGCGCCCGCTGCGGCGAGCAGCGGCGTGTGCGAGGGGGTGCGGACATCGAGCAGCACGGCGCGCTGCGCCCCGGCCGCCAGCGTCTCGGCCCGGAGCGCGTCGAGGGCGTCGCGCGGGCCGCCGACCACGGCGCTGTCGGGCGCGTTGCGGATGGCGAGGTGGCAGCCGTGGCGCTCCGCCAGGGCCGCGACGCGGGCGAGCGCGACGCCACGGATGCCGGCGAGCCCGAAGCCCGGGCCAGAGGCCGCATCCATCGCCTCGGCGCGGGCGGCGGCGAGCCGCAGAACCGCCTCGGGGGCAAGGCGGCCGGCGCATCCCCAGGCGGCGAGGTCGCCGACGCTGTAGCCGGCCACGATCGTGCGGGCGGGCAGGACCGGGGCGATCACCCGCCAGCCGGCGAGCCCCGCGACGCAGCAGAGGATCTGCCCGGTCCGGTTCCCGTGCAGGTCCGCGCCGGGCGTCCGGACGAGGTCGCGCGGGTCGGCGCCGCCGAGGAGCGGCCGGGCGGCCTCGAAGACCGCGCGCGCCTCCGGGGCGTCGCCCGTGAGCGCGAACATCTCCGGTCCCTGGCCGCCCTGGCCGGAGAGCAGCACCGCGAGCGTCACGCGCCCGTCTCCAGGGCATCCACGAAGAGGGTCATGGCGAGGAGGTCGGCCGCGCCGCCGGGGCTGAGCCGGCGGGCGACGAAGGCGCGGTGCAGCGCCGCCGCCCGCGCGAACCAATCGTCGCGCGCGACGCCGCCCGCGCGATCGAAGCGTGCGGCGGCATCCCGGGCGAAGCGGTAGCCGCCCTCCCCGCCGCGGTGGAGCAGGTTGGTGTCTTCGAGCGCCGCGACCAGCGCGAGGCAGCAGCCGACCCGGGCGGCGTTCGCGTCGCTGGGGCGGAGAGCCCGCGCGCGCCGCAAGGCCGGCAGGCCGACCCGGTAGAGGGTCGGGAACCCGGCGGCCGCCTCGGCCGGCGCGCCGCCGACCCGGTGGCGACGCCGCGCGCGGGCGCCCGGCGCGTGCAGGAGTTCCGGCCCGCCGAGGATCCCCGCCGCGTGGCGCTCGCGCACGTGGGCGCCGAGTGCGCCCGCGGGCAGCGGGCCGGGCCCGAGCGCGCCCGCGGCGGCGGCGAGGAGGCCCAGGCCGAAGATCGCCCCCCGATGGGTGTTCACGCCGCCCGTCGCCGCTCGCATCGCGGTCTCCGCCTCGAGGCCGATCCGGCGCAGCGCCGGCATGGCAAGCCCCGCCGCCCCGGCGCGAGCCAGCGCGGCGAAGTGGGGTTCGAGGGCGGAGGCGCTCGCCGCGAAGGTCGCCGCGTCCATGTCGGCGTGGCTGCCGCTGTCGACCCGGCTGACGAGGCCGGGCTTCGGGTAGGTGTCGAGTTCGAGGCGCAGCGCCGCGACGGCGAGCGCGGCTAGGTGCGCGCTGGGCGCTACCGCCCCCCTCCCCCCTCTGCGGGGGAGGGTACCCTGCGAAGCAGGGGGGTCGGGACGAAGTCCCGCAGAGAGGGGAACGAGGGTGCAGGATCGGGCTGGACCCAGCGTGAAGGCCGCCTCCCTTCCGGAAGCCGGGTTCCCCTCACCCGACCCCTGCTGACGCAGGGGCCACCCTCCCCCGCAGAGGGGGGAGGGAGATGGGGAGGGCGCGCCCGTCATGCGGCTTCCCGTGGCAGCAGTTCCGCGACGTCGCGCATCTCCAGCCGGTCGCGGTGCTTGGCGAGCACCGGGCCGCCCGCCTCGTGCAGCTCCCGCCACTGGATCCCGGCCCCATCTGAAAAGATCACCTCGCCGTCGATGCGCATCGGCGCCGCCGCCGCGGTCCGGGCGAGGCCCGCCAGGAAGCCCGGCGGCAGCGCCGCGACCGGCCAGAGCAGATCGAGGTCGGAGGCGGGGGAGAGGTAGGCGAGCCCGGTCAGCGCCTGCCAGAGCAGGGCCCCGAACGGGCGCGGGACGATGCCGTGCGACGCGCCGAGCGCGAGCAGCGCGTCGATCGTCGGCCGCCACGCCTCCGGGGCCGTCGCGCGCGCCTGCGCCAGGGTCGGCGCGGGCAGCGGGGTCAGCGCCGCGGACGGCAGGGCGAGGCCGATCCGGCGCTTGCCCGCCGCGGGCGGCAGCGGCAGGCCGAGGGGCACGCGGGCGCGATCCTCGCCCGGCGCGTAGCGGCGCACGATCAGCGGGCGGCCTCGGACGGCCCAGTCGGCCACGAGCGGCGCGCCGTCGAGGTCCGGCCGCCGCGCGACGAGGTCCGCGAAGGCCTGCGCCTCGGCCCGGACGAGGTCGTGGCGCCGCAGGTCGTCAGCCACGCCGGGCCTCGGCGGCGACCGCGGCGGCGACGGCCTGCGCCACCGGCCGGCCGCCGCGCTCGGCGCCGAGTCGGTCGCGGACGTCCTCCGCGGGGAGCCCGGCGATCAGGTCGCGGACCTGCGCGTCGAGCGGCCGGGCGGGGTCGAGCACCGCGTGGACCGCGCCCGTCGCCACCATGTTGTCGAGCCCCGGCGCGAAGACCGGCGTCGACTTCGCCATCTCCTCGAGCCGCTCCAGCGGCAGCTTGGTGACGCGGGCGACCGAGGGCAGGTCCATCACGCTCGGGTTGGCGCCGGGCAGCGCCGCCAGCACCCGCGTGGCCAGCGCCGTCGCGATGAAGGCGCCCGCCGCCGCGTGGCCGTAGATCAGGCCGACGGTCGGGTGGCCGGCGCGGTCGGCGAGCAGCAGCGCCTTGGCGAGATGGGCCAGGCACTCGTTGAGGCCGAGCAACTCGTCGCGCCGGCTCATGCGCTGGCTGTCGGAATCGACCAGCACGAGGATCGGCACCCTGTCGCCCGCCCGCACCGCGTCGAGCACGGCGCGCGACAGGGCGAGCGCGCCCTCGACGCCGAGCGGGGTGTCCCCGTCGATCCCGATCACCGCGGCCTCGGCCCCGTCGAAGGGCGCACGCCCGGTGACGAGCCCGTCCGCCACCCGGACGGCGTGGCCCTCGGGAAAGAGCGAGGCGAGGATCTCAGCGAGCGTCATGGTGCGCCTCCGCCACCCGGGCGACGGTCTCGTCGAAGGAGGCCGTGGTCATGGCCGGCACCGCGTCCGGGTCGTTGACGCCCATCCGCGCCCAGATCTCGGTGGCGTCGCGGCAATCGCCGAAGCGGGCGATGCGCGCCTCCAGGCGGGCCTGCTCGGCCTCCAGCGTGGCGAGATCGAAGGCGGGCGCACGGCCGATCAGGTCGAGGGCGGCGGCCCGGAAGGCCGCCACCGTGTCGGCCGCGAAGGCGTCGGCGCCGCCGATGAGCCGGCGGTGCTTGCCCCCCATGGTGCGCCAGACCAGCGCGCGGTCGCGGGAATCGAACTCCTCCGCGCCCCGGTTGGTCTCGATCACCTCCGGCCCCGAGACCGAGATGCGTCCGCCCTCGGAGACGGCGAGCCGCGAGCAGGTGCCCGCGATGAGCCCGCCGCCGCCGTAAGCTCCCGCCCGGCCGCCGATCAGGCCGATCACCGGCACGCCGGCCGCGCGCAGCTCCGCGATCGCCCGCATCGCCTCGGCGATCGCGGTCTCGCCCGCGTTGGCCTCCTGCAGGCGCACGCCGCCGGTGTCGAACAGGATCAGCACGGCGGCGGGCCGCAGGTCGCGCGCTGCCCGCAGGAGACCGATCAGCTTGGCGCCGTGCACCTCGCCGAAGGCCCCGCCCATGAAGCGGCCCTCCTGCGCTGCGACGAGCACGGGCTTGCCGTCGAGCCGGGCGCGTCCCACCACGATGCCGTCGTCGAAGGCGCGCGGCAGGTCGAAGAGCGGCAGGTGCGGGCTCATCCGCCGCTCGGTCGGCGGCAGGAACTCGTGGAACGTTCCCGGATCGGCGAGCGCCGCGACGCGCTGGCGGGCGGTGGCCTCGTACCAGCTCAGCGCCCGCGGGTCGGTGCCCGCGGCCAAAGGTGCGGCCATGGCTCAGGCCTCCATCAGGCGGGCGCCCTGAAGCAGGCGCAGGGACACGGTGTCGGGGCGGGCGCCCCCGTCGTTGATGCTGATGCGGAGGCCGCCGGGCTGCGCGCGGGCGACGAAATCGGCCACCACGGCCTCCCAGACCGGGCCGTAGCCCGCGATCGGCGTCTCGATCGCGACCTCGCAGGCATCCGGCGGCAGCACCCGCTCCAGCAGGATCTCGAGGTTGCCGGAGGCGACCACGCCCGTGATCGCGCTCGGCGCCGTGCCGCCGAGCGGCTTCTCGGTGGTGTGGCGGAAGGTCAGGGATTCCATGGCGGCCTTACCAGTTCCGGAACTTGGCCGGCGGCTCGTAGAGCCCGCCCGACCAGTGCACGAGGTCCTTGATCGACTTGGCGGCGAGCAGCGCCCGGTCGGCGTCGAGCGGCTCGATGCCGAGATCCTCCGGCCGGCGCACGATGCCGCGGGCGCGCAATTCCTCGACCTTGGCCCGGTCGCGCCCGCGCCCGATCTCGGTGTAGCCGGCCACGCCCCGGATCGCCTGCTCGCGCTCGTCGGCGTCCCGGCAGAGCAGCAGGTTGGCGATGCCCTCCTCGGTGACGATGTGCGTGACATCGTCGCCGTAGATCATCACGGGGGCGAGCTCGAGCCCGGTCTTCCTGGCCAATTCCAGCGCGTCGAGGCGCTCGACGAAGGTCGGCACCAGCTTGTCGCCGAAGGTCTCCACGAGCTGCACCACCAGCTTCCTCCCGCGCATCAGCATCGGATCGCCGACGCCTTGCGCCTCGTGCCCCGCCTTCATCCAGGTGTCGGAGGGGTGGCGCCGCCCGTGCGGGTCCGAGCCCATGTTGGGCGCGCCGCCGAAGCCCGCCACGCGGTCGCGCGTCACGGTCGAGGAATGGCCCGCGAGGTCGATCTGCAGGGTCGAGCCGATGAACAGGTCGCAGGCGTAGAGCCCGGCCGTCTGGCAGAAGGCGCGGTTGGAGCGCAAGCTACCGTCCCGGCCGGTGAAGAAGACGTCCGGCCGCTCGCGGATGTAGCGGTCCATGCCGACTTCCGAGCCGAAGCAGTGCACCTGTTGCACCCAGCCCGACTCGATCGCCGGGATCAGCGTCGGGTGCGGGTTGAGCGCCCAGTGCGTGGCGATCCTGCCCTTCAGCCCCAGCCGCTCGCCGTAGGTCGGCAACAGCAACTCGATCGCCGCGGTGCCGAAGCCGATGCCGTGGTTGAGGCGGCGGATGCCGTACTCCGCGTAGATGCCCTTGATCGCCATCATGGCCATCAGGACCTGCGTCTCGGTCATCGCGGCCGGATCGCGGGTGAAGAGCGGCTCGACGTAGAAGGGCTTGTCCGCCGCGACCACGAAGTCGATCCGGTCGCCCGGGATGTCGACGCGCGGCACCCGCTCGACGATCTCGTTCACCTGCGCGATCACCACGCCGTTCTTGAAGGCGGTGGCCTCCACCACGGTCGGCGTGTCCTCGGTGTTCGGGCCCGTGTAGAGGTTGCCCTCCCGGTCGGCCGAGACGCCCGCGATCAGCGCCACGTTCGGCGTCAGGTCCATGAAGTAGCGGGCGAACAGCTCCAGGTAGGTGTGCACCGCCCCGAGCGCGATCTGCCCGCCGTAGAGCATGCGGGCGATGCGCCCGCCCTGGGGACCCGAGTACGAGTAGTCGAGCCGCCGCGCGATGCCGGTCTCGAACACGTCGAGATGCTCGGGCAGCACGATGCCCGACTGCACCATGTGCAGGTCGTGGACCATACCCGGGTCGCAGGCGGCGAGCGCGCGGGCGAGGCAGTCGGCCTGCTTCTGGTTGTCGCCCTCCAGGCAGACCCGGTCGCCGGGGCGCAGCACCGCCTCGAGCAGCGCGACCGCCCGCGTCGCCGGAACGACCTTGCCGTCCGCGTAGGCTCGCCCGGCCGCGATGCGCTCGTCGCGGAGCCTCGCCTCGCTGCGCCAGTCCGTCATCGCTGCCCGCCCCGATCTCGCATTCACAACGTGCCTAATCCGGTACTCGTGCATTCACAAGGCATCGATTTGGCGATATCGGTATCCCACGCAAGCGCGGCGTCAAGAGGCTGCGCGTGTTCGGACCGCGGGAGGGTGTCATGGAGAGTGCCGGCGCCGAGGAGCGCGAACTCCTCTCCGACCGTATCCGGAACGCGCTCACCGACGCGATCGTCTCCGGCGCCCTCGCGGCCGGCACCGCGCTCGACGAGCAGGAGCTGGCCGACCGCTTCGGCGCCTCCCGCACCCCCGTGCGCGACGCCCTGCGCCAGCTCGCCTTCAACGGGCTCGTCGAGGTGCGCCCGCGCAAAGGCGCGGTGGTGACGCGCATGACCTCGGAGCGCATCACCGAGATGTTCGAGACCACCGCCGAGATCGAGGCCATGTGCGCGCGGCTGGCCACCTACCGGATGACGCTTCTGGAGCGCGGCCGGCTGATGGAGCTGCAGGAGCGCGCCGCCGGGATGATCGCGCGCGGCGACCTCGACGCCTACGACGCCCACAACCTCGTCTTCCACGAGACGCTCTATGGAGCGACCCACAACGGCTTCATGGGCGAGCAGGCGCTGGCCCTGCGCACCCGCCTCGTCGCCTTCCGCCGGACGCAGCTGCGCCAGGACGCCCGCATGGCGCGCTCGCACGCCGAGCACGGCGAGATCCTGGCCGCCATGGCCGAGGGCGACGGCGAGGCCGCGGCCCGCCGCATGCGCGCGCACATGCTCAACGCGGCCAACGCGCTCGCCCGCTGGATCGCCGAGCATTGAGCGGCGGACCGGCGCGGTTTCCCTCGGCCCGCCATCCGCTCTAAACCCATCCGGCCAACGCAAGACGCTACGGGTCTCGATCGCCGATGAGCGCGCATGCTCCTCTACCGCCGGCCCGTCCCGCGCCGGACGCCCTCGCCGCTCTCCTCGCCGGACTGCAGGAGCGCTTCGGCACGCGCCTCTCGACCTCCGAGGCCCTGCGGGCGCAGCACGCCAGCACGCTCACCTGGGCTCCGAGCCAGCCGCCGGACGCCGTGGTCTTCCCGCACACCACCGCGGAGGTGCAGGCGGTGGTCCGCCTCTGCGCCGGGCACCGGGTGCCGGTGATCCCGTTCGGCACCGGCTCGTCGCTGGAGGGCCACGTCAACGCGCCCTACGGCGGGATCAGCGTCGATCTCTCAGGGATGAACCGGATCCTCGCCGTCCACGCCGAGGATCTCGACTGCGTGATCGAGGCGGGGCTCACCCGCAAGGCGCTGAACCTGCACCTGCGCGACCAGGGCCTGTTCTTCCCGATCGACCCGGGCGCCGACGCCTCCTTCGGCGGCATGGCCTCCACGCGGGCCTCCGGCACCAACGCGGTCCGCTACGGCACGATGCGCGACGCGGTGCTGGCCCTCACCGCCGTGCTGCCCGACGGGGAGATCGTCCGCACGGGCAGCCGTGCCCGGAAATCGGCGGCCGGCTACGACCTCACCCGCCTCCTCGTCGGCGCCGAGGGCACGCTCGGCCTCATCACGGAGCTGACCCTGCGGCTCAGCGGCATCCCGGAGGCGACGGCGGCCGGGCACTGCTCCTTCCCGAGCGTGAAGGCGGCCTGCGACGCCACCATCCTGACGATCCAGTCCGGCCTGCCCGTCGCCCGGATCGAGCTGCTCGACGCGGTGCAGGTGCGCGCCAGCAACGCCTACTCGAAGCTCGACCTCCCCGAGACGCCGCTGCTGCTGGTCGAGTTCCACGGCACCGCGGCCTCGGTGCGCGAGCAGGCCGAGCGCTTCGGCGAGATCGCCGCCGGCGAGGGCGGCGGCGCCTTCGCTTGGGCGACCGAGGCCGAGGCGCGCAGCCGTCTCTGGCAGGCGCGCCACGACGCCTACTGGGCGGCGCTCGGACTGCGGCCCGGCGCGCGGGCGGTCGCCACCGACGTCTGCGTGCCGATCTCGCGCCTCGCCGATTGCGTCGCCGAGACCCAGCGCGACATCGCCGGGAGCGGCCTCCTCGCCCCGATCGTCGGCCATGTCGGCGACGGCAACTTCCACGCCCAGCTCCTCGTCGACGTGGACGACGCCGACGAGGTCGCGCGCGCCACCGGCTTCATCGACCGCCTCGTCGCGCGCGCGCTGGCGATGGAGGGCACCTGCACCGGCGAGCACGGCGTCGGCCAGAAGAAGATGCGCTTCCTCGAGGCCGAGCACGGCGCGGAGGCCCTCGCCGCCATGCGCGCCCTGAAGCGGGCCCTCGACCCGCTCGGGATCATGAACCCGGGCAAGATGCTGGAGGCCTGACGGGCCCGGTGGGCCGGCGCTGCCGGAGGCCAGGGCTCCGCCCTGGACCCGCGAAAGGTCTCGACCTTTCGAAACCCCGACCCGGCGGCCTTCGGCACCGCTCGCCGCAACCAACCGGCCGTGCGCGACATTCCGCGCCGGTGGACCGCACTGCGAGGAGGCGACGTGCCCGGCTGGATCGAGAGCGCCCTGTGGTGGCACGTCTACCCGCTCGGCTTCGTCGGCGCCCCGCGCGCGGCGCGGGACGAGGCCGGGCCGGTGCACAGGCTGGGTCGCCTTGAGGCTTGGCTCGACTACGCCGCCGAGATGGGGGCGACCGGTCTCGCCCTCGGGCCGATCTTCGCCGCCGCGACCCACGGCTACGACACCCTCGACCACTTCCGCATCGACCCGCGCCTCGGGAACGAGGGCGATTTCGACGCGCTTGTCGCGGCGGCCCGCGCCCGGGGGCTGCGCCTGCTGCTCGACGGGGTGTTCAACCATGTGGGCCGCGATTTCCCGGCCTTCGCCGAGGTGCTGCGCTCGGGCCCGGACGCGCCCCGGGCGGGCTGGTTCCGCCTGTCCTGGCCGCGCGGGCCGGGGCTTGAGCCGGACTACGCCTGCTTCGAGGGGCACCGGCACTTGGTCACCCTGAACCACGACGCGCCGGAGGTCGCCGCCTATGTCGAGCGGGTGATGACGCACTGGCTGGCGCGGGGCGCCGACGGCTGGCGTCTCGACGCGGCCTACGCGGTGCCGCCCGCCTTCTGGGCCCGGGTCCTGCCGCGAGTGCGTGCCGCCCATCCGGAGGCCTACTTCGTGGGCGAGGTGATCCACGGCGACTACGCGGGCTTCGTGGCGGCGAGCGGCCTCGACGCCGTGACCCAGTACGAGCTCTGGAAGGCGATCTGGAGCGCGCTGAACGACCGCAACCTCTACGAGCTGGCCCACGCCCTGGAGCGCCATGATGGCTTCCTCGACCGCTTCGTGCCCCTGACCTTCCTGGGCAACCATGACGTCACCCGGATCGCGAGCCGGCTCGCCGACCCGCGCCACCTGGGCGCGGCGCTCGCGGTGCTGCTCACCTGCGGCGGCACGCCCGCGATCTACGCGGGCGACGAGCAGGGGTTTCGCGGGGTGAAGGAGGAGCGCGAAGGGGGCGACGACGCGGTCCGGCCGGAATTCCCGGCGACGCCCGCCGGCCTCCCGGCGGAGGGCTGGCCGACCTACCGCCTGCACCGGGACCTGGCCGGGCTGCGCCGCGCCCATCCCTGGCTGCACCGGGCGCGCATCCGGATCGACCATCTGGCCAACCGGCAGATGGTGGCGCGGCCGCACGCGGACGGGCACGCGCTCCTGCTCGCGCTCAACCTCGACGACGCACCGGCCGCCCTGCCTTCCCCGCGGGGGCGGGCCGTCGAGGCGGGGACCGGGCAGGTGATCGATCCCGGCGCGGCCGGCGCGCGCATCCTGGTTCCGCCCCATGCCTGGGCGGTGCTCTCCTGCGCCTGAACCGGCCGGAGCGGGCGGCCCGCGGCTCAGTCGTTCGCGCCGAGGCTCTCGATCAGGTGGTTGAGGTCGGTGCGCAGCGCCCGCACTTCCGGCTCGCTCAGGGCGAGCTGGCACATCACGCTCTCCCGCACGCGCACGGCCTCGCCCCGCAGGCCGCGCCCCTCCGCGGTGAGCGCGATCTCGACCTCGCGCTCGTCCGACTGGCGCCGGCTGCGCAGCAGGAAGCCGGCCCCTTCCAGGCGCTTCAGCACCGGGGTCAGCGTACCGGAATCGAGCCGCAGGCGCCGCCCGATCTCCGAGACGGTGACGCGGTCCTGCTCCCACAGGACGAGCAGGACGAGATATTGCGGATAGGTCAGCCCGATGCGATCGAGGAGCGGCCTGTAGGCCTTCGTCATGCGGTGGGCGGCCGCGTAGAGCGCGTAGCAGAGCTGGTTGTCGAGCAGCAGCGGATCGCGCGCCGGATCCGCCTCCTCCCGTCTGTCGTCGACAAGAACCATCAGACTCGCTCGCAACCGTTCCGGCAACGCATCTGGCCGGATGCCCTCTCCCCTACGATACCCGAGGATGCGGCCTGCGCCAGAGCCGAGATTTCCCCACCCGTATCGAAGGATAGATCGTCCGCGGTTTCAAGAGCCGCCTCGCCCGCCGCCCCAGGGGATCCCGATCCGGTCCCTGCGCCGGACGCTCCGTTCGCCCGCGGGCGGGCCCGGCTCCGGTCGGCGCCATCCGCGCGGAACCGATGAAGCGGCCCCTGCCGCACCACCGAAACCGGACCGTCGGCATCGGCGAGAAAAGGACTTGCCAAGCCGGAAACGACCCCTTAGACACCCGCTCACGGACGGGGCGGCGCCGCTGCCAGCCTGGTCCGACAGGCGCCCGTAGCTCAGCTGGATAGAGCACCAGACTACGAATCTGGGGGTCAGAGGTTCGAATCCTTTCGGGCGCGCCATTTTACCGTTCCATCTCAATATCTTAGCTCAGGCTTTGCCGTTCGGCGTTGTAAACGTTGGAATGGTGTTGGAAGCCGCTGCCGCGGCTCGCTCGCGGTGAGCCGATCGCCTAAGCTTCACCTCATCCGTTTTGGGCAGGGTGGTACGATTGTACGCCTTTGTCATATCCACGTTTGAATGGCTGGCGTGCAGTCGGAGATGCTCCAACGAAGCTCCGGCGTCCGAGCCTTCGGTGATCCCGCCGGCGCGTGAGTCGCGATTCTGGACCCGGTCATCGATCCCCGCCGCTCGGGCAATGGACCGCCACAGTTTGGCGTAGCTCTTCGACGCGAATGGCCGCCCCGTAGACGGGTTCACGATCATGGGGCCAACCCGCTTGGCTTGGGGCCACTGTTCCAGCTCAGCTGCCACCAGCTCGGCCAGTCGCAGGCTATGTTCGGCTGGGGCACCGGTCTTGGTCGTGAGCTTCCGAAGCACGCCGTCCGAGTCGATGTGCTCCCACGTCAATCCGTTGCGCCACTGAGTGCCGGACGGGCTCGGGATCCACTCGCCGATCACATCTTTTTGACGAAGTGTCAGCTCGAACTGCAAAGCTTGAGCGAGGGCCATTTCGGGTCGTCCAAGCTTATGAGCCATCGAGATGAAGTTCTTGGCGCTGCGATAGTCAAGATACAGCTTTCGTGGTGCGACGTTCGAAAATTTCTCAGAAACGCTTATCAAAGCCAAGTCGGCGCAATTCGGCAGACGACGTGTGACGCCGAATTTGAAAATGATCCGGAGTACTTGTATGGCGCCGTAAGCGCGCCGCAGTCGAGGAGGTGCTCCCGGGGCGGCAGGTGCACTGAGCTTGTTGTACCACCGCCGGAAGTGACTTCCGTTTAGCTCCGAGAGTTGATAGCTACCCGCATATTTCCGAAGCGGCTTCAGCCACTCGCTGTAGCAGATCTGAGTGTTGTACTTCGTGGAGTAGTACGGACTTTCGGGATCGCTCAAGTAGAGATCGATCAGCGAGCCCAGGGTCCCGGTAAATTGCGCGCTACGATGTGCCGGCTGGTTCTTATTCGCGGCCCATTCAAGCATATCAGCTTGGAGGCGGCGGCAAGCTGCTGCCAAGCCGTCGGGGTCGGCAGCAAGGTGGCCCAAATTTTGAGTGCTCGGCTTATAGCCGCGCGACACCAGGGATCGACGTGCCGTCCAAATGGGCACACGCTCCCCCGTTTTCCGAGTCCGCCACTCCAATCCCGGAGCATTTTCAGTCCCACACTTCTGCCTCATGCCAAACCTCCCCAGTCGGTGAGGGGGCTTCAATCGGCAGCACCAGATTATTCACCCGCTTAGCCAAAAAATCTTGGACGGCGGGCCAGTGACGCCGCTTCGCAAACAGCGGATCTCTCTTGGGCAACCCCTGCTTTTCCAGAACATGGGCAGCGGCACGCCATTGGCGCGCTGAAACACCCGTCCGACGGGCGATCTCGGCTTCCGTCAGGAAGAGCGGCGAGATTTTTTCGCCACCCGAGGCCACATTGCCTCGTGCAGTTGTAGGTGTATGCTTCATATGCCCTTTCGAAGATCAGTGCGCCCAGTCGCCGACTTGGTAGCTGGACGCGCACAAACATCGGCGCCCGAATTCCAGTCTATATAGCGATTTAGGGGCATGCTTCTTGCGCAGCGCACGTCCGCTCGGGTTGCGAGAGGCGCATGGCAGTCTCAGGTGAGCTGACGCGGCCGGCTTCGGGTAGACTTCGAAACAATCACACAGTGCTTCGATGCGCGCTCCCCGCGTTCGGCGCCAGGGTGCTTTCGCGCCCGAACTATGGCGATGCCGGACGGAGCGATTGGATTTTCCCGTTTGAAATCAACGGTGCGACAGGGTGCGACACTGAGATTGGCCGAACCACCTGTCGGTTTCAATTTTCGGAGCGGATATAATTAATTACCCCTCCGGGAGGGGGCGGGGGTGTGCCCGTGCGCCCCGTACCCGTGGTGGTGTATTCTATCTGTCCTAGTCCCATTCCCCCTGTACCCCCAGCCCCCCAGGATGGGATATTCGATTTTCTTTCTTTGATTTTAGTTTTTTGCTTGAGCGCTTTGGCACGACCGTCGTTCGTCAGAGGCAGTATGAAGCTCGCTAGGGGCTGAGAGGGGCTGGGAAACCCACACCGAAACCCCGTTGGCCCACTCCGTTCAAAATTGATCTTTCTAATCAATCGCTTGCCTGGGCCCGCCTCCAAAGATGGGAAACTGGACTCCAAAAACGCCGTTCGTGGCTCCAAAAAGCTGACTCATGGGTCGAGCTGCATCGCCCGTAAGGTGTCAGCCATGAGCTCAGCTTCGGCGACTTGATCGATTTGCTCCTGGGTATCTTTGTCGATTTCGGGCATGATCGATTTGCGAGGTGTGAATGGGTACATTAGGTCGTCGGGCCGCCAATCAGCAATCGGGCGATCCGAAAAAATCAACCGAGGTATAGGCAGGGCGGTGGACGTGGACAGAAAGTTTCGTCCCCGTTGATCAAACCCGATTTCGTGCGACACCCCAAGGCGTTTGTATGAATACGCACCGGGATGCCGGAGGTAGCGTTTCTTCTGCGCAAGAATTTGTGAGAGGTGGTGGGGGCTTTTCGCTCGGTCCCGATACACAAAATCGGGGCTGGCCCCTTTGATCATGTAAGCAAGACGCCGCCACTGTCGGTCGAAATCGTACCCATCACCATAATCGGTTCTGATCGTCTTTTCCGTGCCGTTCGTGATAGGGGGCACTCCGGTGATCCCCTTTACCGCCGAAAAGATCCAGTTTTCGAATGCTTGGTGGTACGTGTAATGCAGTCCGATGAGTAAGTGCGTGTGCAAGCCGAGGCGCTTGCCACGCTCAATCACCCAAAGATGATGACATGGCTCCCCACGAAGTTTGCACCAGTGCCGGTATCTTTCCAGTAGTATTTGAGTTGCTTTCTTTACAAAGTAGTCGGCTTTGACCCCGGCCAGCCCCCAGGCCACATCGACATGCACACTCATAGTGCGTCGTGTCATATGGTTTGAGTAAGCAACAGCCCAATACGCGTTCGCCACGTGTTCCGGGGTGAGGTAGCCCCCCTTCTCGGGTTGCAACCAGCTCGGGCGGGGAAGCGAAAACCCGTCAATTTCGGTTACGGCAGGGTCGGCTCGCTCGTTCATCAGGAAGGCGCCTATATAGGATCGACCCAACCCGGCTCACTGAGCGGGAGGACGACCGGTGAGTTGCTGAGCGCTCCTTCAAACAGGGTGGATCGAAATTCACTCGCCGGCACGATTTTTTGGCCGGACGCTTTCGAGTGGCACTGGTTGAGATCGAAGGCGTCTTCGACGTGAGAGTGGCCCCCGCTGCCCGAACCAAACACCCCATTTGCTCATGATGCCAGAAAACCCCGGCCATCGAGCTACGTCGTGCCACAGGCTGAGACGAGCCGCACGAGCCCGTACGGCAGCTTCGTAGCGGAGCACGGACTTGGTCACGAGATTTCTGAGAACCCCGCTCACGGCCCAACGTCGTGGATCCAGGGATTGAGCAGCCCGGCACGTCGAATCCACTCTGACACGTCGAAGGGCGACATGATTTTTGAGCACGTTCCCAAGACCGTCCAAAAGTGCTCCCTCTAACCCTTGTCACGCCGATGCAGCCGAAGCGCACGTCACCCCGGGTCCCCGGCGCCATCGATCGCCACGTGGCCAAGCGTGCGCGGATGCAGCGGCTCAGGAAGGGTTTGACCCAACCGCAATTGTGCGAGCGGCTCGGCGTGTCGCTCACCGCGCTGCAGGCGATCGAGGGCGGCCGGCGGAAGTGGACCGCGTACCGCTTGCTGATGTGTGCGCAGGTGCTCGACTGCGATGTGGGACACTTCTTCCGGGATCCCCCAGCGGGCTACGCCATGCCCGAAGAACCGGACGTTGGTACGATGGAGAACGGCGACACGCGTCGGCTGCTTCGTGCATGGGACCAACTTACCGGCAACGCGCGCAAGCACGTGCTGGCGCTCACCATCGGAATGGCCCGGTCACAGCGCAACGAGCGCCGGGTGGCCGAGCTTGAGGCTTTGGCGGCCCGCACGGAAGGGTTGCTCCCCGCTGCATGATATCCAGTATCCTTTGGACACAGAGCTTCGGCTTAGTGGCGGTGCTGGGGCTTCTGGTATTCTTTGCGCTGATCGCATGAAAGGCTGATCCAAGCCCCCCCGGGGGGGGGTAAATTATTGCGAGGAAGTGCTGGTTCAAATGAATAGGCATACCCCCACCCCCCGTATTTTTTCGGCACGATGAAATTTTGCAGATTTGGAGCCCGGGATTTGATGTTGGCTGGGGTGTGCTACTCCACCAAGGAGGGCTACGTTCGTCGGGCAATCGGCATAAATTTTCTACCTTTAGATTTCCAATCGGATGCGGCGATTATTATTTTGGTAAACCTATTGACCGAGATGATTGCCGCGTGACAGCATCTCGCAATGCTTCACGACGAGGCTGGCGAGGAGGTTTTGATGTCTGATCCGGTCAAGGAAAAGTACCCGGACTTGTCGAGTACGTTTTTTCGGGGTTCGTTGGTCGGGCAGATCCGATCGGTGTTCAAGACACGCTTCGACCGCCCCGGGAAGGTCGAGGATTTCAAACGGGCCATCGCTGATGGCGCCGTGACGCTGTCCGGGGACATCCCCCGTCCCGAACAGGTGAAGCTCGCCGCGCTCGGCGTCGAGTTGCCCGAGGTGGCCCCGAAGCCCGAGATGTCGGCTTCATCGAAGGCCGCGGCGGCAGCGGGTTAATTCCAGCCTCCCTGATTTGAACGGGGCGTACCGGCCCGCCAGCGGAATGCGTCAGGACGCGTGGTGGGCTGACCCACAACGTGCCCAGCGAGCTGATGAGCGAACAAGCCCCCGCACCCCGGTTTCGCGTCGCCGACTGGACGCCGGACGAATTTCCGAATCTCACCAATTTCGCGGTCGAGGAGCTGGCCGCCGACGGTTCGTGGCGGCTCGTGATGATCGACTCGCTCCCGGTGTTCCGCGGTTCGAAGGCCGATGCGCAGGCTATCGCCGACCGGCTCACCCAGGGCGAAGACGTGTCGGATTGCCAGCGCCGGGAACGTCCCGCGTGGTGGGATCGCGACATCAACAGGTAACTGCTTTTTATCTAACAGATTTCGAAAAAACGCTTCGAGAATCCAAGCTTACCGGCTGTCGTCTCATTGATCCTCGCGGCCGAGCTGTGCAATCAACAAGTGTCTTGCATTTTTGGGCGGGAGATTTGTGGCATGAAGCGCATGAGTGTTGCTGGACTGGCGCTGCTTGCCATGTTGGGCACGGAAGCTGTTCAGGCGGCGCCCCCGGACTTGTCGGTATGGCCGCTCGCGCTGATCGAGGGGTGCAAGATCGCCAAGTGTCAGGTGCCGCTGTACGCCATGACGGACGTGGCCAAGAACCCGGCCGACGACTTTTGGAAGGAGGTCCACCCCGAGACGCAGGCGTTTTTCGAGGGGTACGCCCGCGCGTCCGGCTACAAGCTCACGCGGACGGCGAGCACCATCATGCTGACGTACCGGTTGTCGAAGCCCGGGCGCACTGAGGTGTTCGAGCTGTACTCGTACGATAAAGGTCCCGGGGCACTATCCATCCACCAGATCCGGATTAACGGCCGTGCGCTCAGCCGCGAGGAGCGGGCCGCGTATTTCGAGGGTGCTGGGGATTCGCAATAGCCCTTCCGCTCGTTCAGCAACACGCGAGACGAGCGACGACAGAGCACGGCGCCACTCTCGCACCTACCAATTTTGATCCGAGTCGAAGCTGAAGCTACCGCTCAGCAACCAATCCGAAGCTGGCACATTGTGAAGTGTGGCCTACTGCCGGTTCAGTGGACACCGTCCTAAGCTAACTGGGCACGGTTTTCGAACTCGACAGGGCTGAGATAGCCCAGGGTCGAGTGCCGCCGCGCCGGGTTGTAGAAGCGCTCGATGTAGTCGAACACATCAGCCCGAGCCTCGTCCCGCGTACGATAGGTCCGTCGTGCCGTGCGCTCGGTCTTCAGCGACGAGAAGAAGCTCTCCATCGCGGCGTTGTCCCACACGTTGCCCGACCGGCTCATCGAGCAGGTCACGCCATGCTCGGCCATCAACCGCTGGAAGGCTTCACTCGTGTATTGCGAGCCCTGATCCGAGTGATGCAGCAAGGCATCCGGCTTGCCCCTGCGCCAGATCGCCATGACGAGCGCATCCGTGACGAGTTGAGCCGTCATGCTGGCCTGCATCGACCAGCCCACGACACGGCGTGAGAAGAGGTCGATGACGGCGGCGACGTAGAGCCAACCCTCAGCCGTCCAGATATACGTGAAGTCGGCGATCCACTTCCGGTTCGGGGCATCAGCCGCAAACCGCCGCTCCAAGAGATTGGGCGAGGCGGTCGCCCGCTCACCCTCGTCCTTCGGTGGCCCTCGTCGGCGCGGTCGCGCTCGCAAAGCGTTCTCGCGCATGATCCGCTCGATGCGATGCAGCCCGCACGCGATGCCCTCGGCCAGCACGTCGCGCCAGACGCGCCTTGCACCGTAGGTGCGGTCACTGGCCACGAAGCTCGCACGGGCCTTGCTCAGGATGGCTTCGTCGTCCCGTGTGCGTTGGCTGGGCTGCCGGGTGAGCCAGGCGTGGAAGCCGGAGCGCGAGACACCCAGCGCCGCGCACATCCAGGCAATCGGCCAGACGGGACGATGCTTTGCAATGAAAGCGAACTTCATATCGCTTCCCTCGCAAAGTAGGCGGCGGCCTTTTTTAGGATATCACGCTCCGCCTTCAGACGAGCGACCTCCCTGCGCAACCGGTCGATTTCGATCTGCTCAGACTTTGTCTGGCCCTGCCCGGGGAAAGCGTGTTGCGGATCAGCCGCCGCCTGTTTCACCCACTGATCCGCCCCCACTGAAGTGGTCCGCTCTGAGGTATGGCCTGCGGGCCAGGACGAGGACGGACAGATGGGAACGAAGCGGCACAAGCCTGAGGATGTGGTCGCCAAGCTGCGGCAGGCGGACGTGTTGATCGCGCAGGGCCAGAGCGTGGCCGATGTGATCCGGGCCCTGGGTGTAACGGAGGTGACGTACTACCGCTGGCGCAAGGAGTTCGGCGGCCTGAAGACGGATCAGGTCCGGCGGCTGAAAGACCTGGAGGTCGAGAACCAGCGGCTGCGCAAGGCGATTGCCGACCTAACGCTGGACAAGTTGATCCTGCAGGAGGCGGCACGGGGAAACTTCTGAGCCCCGCGCGCCGCCGTGCCTGTGTCGAGCACATCGTCGAGGCATTGAAGGTGTCCGAGCGTCGGGCCTGCCGGGCGCTCGGGCAGCACCGGTCGACACAGCGCAAGGTGCCGCGGGGTAGAGACGACGAGGCCGCGTTGACCGGCGATCTCGTCGCGTTGGCCGAGCAGTATGGCCGCTACGGCTATCGAAAGATCAGCGCATTGCTGAAGGCAGCCGGCTGGCTGGTTAACGACAAACGGGTGGAGCGGATCTGGCGGCGCGAGGGGCTGAAGGTCCCGGCCAGGCAGCCCAAGCGGGGCCGCATATGGGACGGGGACGGCTCGTGCCTGCGACTGCGGGCGGAGCGTCGCGATCACGTCTGGTCCTACGACTTCGTCGAGGCGCGCACCCATGATGGGCGCAAGTTCCGGATGCTCAACGTGGTCGATGAGTTTACGCGCGAGTGCTTGACGATCTGGGTCGCACGCAAGCTCAAGGCGGTGGACGTCATCGACGTGCTGTCCGACCTGTTCATCCTACGCGGTGTGCCCAGCCACGTCCGCTCGGACAACGTCCTACGTAGCGAGGAAGGATGGTTGGCCGGGCAACAGGTCTCCGTCCGCGAACATGCGCTCGCGGCGTGAACTTCGTCAACGTCGATCCAGGCGGCCCCTGCCGATCCGGAAGAACTCTCGGCCATAGCGAACATAGGATCCAGCCGATGCAGGCGGCACCGTGGTCCTCACCGTCCTCAACACGAGATGCCAATCCAGGCAGGAGACCCGAGCATTATCGACAGGGTCGTGGCTCTCACGCCCTCACGGCTCTGCTGAGAGGGGTTCTCCCACCTGGCACCGGCCCCTCGACGAAGGGCCGATAGTCGGCACCGGTCTTGATGACGGCGTGTACCACGCGCGCCATCTTGGCGGTGATCGCGGTCAGCGCCTTGCGCCGCAAGTCGGCATTGTGCCGGTCGCGGGCGATGTAGCGCTCGAACTTGTCGCGGAAGCTGTTCTCCCGCTGGCGGATGGCGACCTGACCGGCCAGCCAGAGCGTACGCCGGAGCCGGGCGTTGCCGTACTTCGACAGCTTGGTCTGGCCGCGGAAGGTGCCGGATTGCTGCGTGGCCAGATCGAGCCCGCAGAACTTCAGGAACTGGCGGTGATGGCCGAAGCGGCGCAGGTCGCCGGCCTCAGCCAGGATGGTCAGCGCGTTGATCGGGCCGATGCCGGGGATGCGGCGCAGCAGCTTGTAATCGGCGCTGTCCGATAGGAGGGTGTCGGCCGCGACCTCGATCGCGTCGCGTTGCCGGATGAGGCCGCGCGCCTCGCCGATGACGAGCCGGAACATGCTCACCGCCGGAGCATCAGGCGGCACCGGCAGGCCGATCGAGCTGCGAGCCGTCTCGTAGATGTCGCCGAGCACCTGCGTCTTGGCGACCTTGCGCCCGACCACGTCCCAGGCCGCAGCGATGAAGGCTTCCTTGCTCAGCGCCGTGATGCTGGCAGGCGTGGGGAAACGATCGAGGAAGGCGAAGAACCAGTCCGAGCGGCTGTTGTGCCGGAAACGGTCGATCTCCGGAAAGTACAGCGGCAGGTAGTGGGTCAGGATCCGGTGCAGCACTTCGATCTTGGCCTTCGAGACGGCGTCGTGCGTCTTGGAGAGTTCCTGCACGTCGTTGATCCCGGCGAAGAGTGGATCCTGGTAGACCTGCGAGGCGCCGATGCGGATCATGTGCAGCATGACCTGGGCATCCTTCGGATCGTTCTTGTCCCAGCCGTTGTGCAGGGCCTCGCGGGTGCGGGCGAGCGCCACGGAGGAGATCAGGCGCACGGCAAAGCCGGCCTGGAGCAGGCGCCAAGCGATCGGGCGGTGGTAGTTGCCGGTCGCCTCGAAGCCACAGGTCACTGGTTGTCCGAGATCGGACAGGAGTGTGATCAGGCGGTCGTGCTCGGCCCGTGTGTTGAGGACGCTCAACCGGCGTCGTCGGCCGGAGCCGGGCACCTCGATGAGGACCTCGTTACGGGCCTTGGCAACGTCGATGGCTACGAGAACGCCGGCCGGCGGCGTAAGTTGCGGTCTGGTCATGGTCGATCCGTCTCCAGAATGAGGCTTCGAACACCGTCACTCTAGAGACCTGTTGATCGGCCATGACCGCCCAGGGCGGCGCGCTGCGCTCAGCGTGGCTTCGCGCGCCGCCCCAGAACCGTCGAGCCATCTTCCCGATGTGCTACGGACCAGAGTTCATCGCCAAGTCGGTACAGGCTTGGATCACCGGCGTCGGCGCCCAAACAGCCTACATCGCTCCCGGATCGCCGTGGGAGAACGGATACGTCGAGAGCTTTAACGCTCGCCTGAGAGATGAGCTTCTGAACGGCGAGATCTTCTACACGCTCAGGGAGGCGCAAATCGTGATCGAAAGTTGGCGGCGACACTACAATGGCGTGCGTCCGCACGCTTCGCTGGGCTACCGCCCGCCAGCCCCGGAGACGTTCGTGCCAGCCTCATCCGCTTGGCCGGCTGCGCTCACCCGACTGGCTCCGCCAGCCAAGCTACCCGTGGAGCAAAAGCCGACCCTGCACTAACTTTGAATCCGGACCAACCGGTGGGGGCCGATCAGTGTCCATGTGGCCATCAACACTTCTAACGCTACCATGTACGCTCAGCTCGTGGGGAACGGGCTGGTCGAGGAGATCCCGAGCGGGCTGCGGCACTGGCGGGTTTTCAGAACCATTTTTGCGCAGCCGCCCGTTCCGGCCGCCTACGTCGTGATGAACCCCACTCCGCTCGTTTGAGGATCAGGTCCATGGTCAGGATGGTCGGTGGGTTCATGCTACCGCTTGCGCTACTGCTTGGCGGGGGCGGAGCGGCGTCGTCACAAGTGTCGTGCTCGAACCCCGAGGTTTCGAGCTTTTTGCGCCAGCAGTTCGACGGCCCGTTCAATGGGGCTACATCCCTTCTCACGGCGATCCAGATCCCCGTGCCGACCGGACTCCGCTACGAGCTGAGCGGCATGGCGGCGATCGATACGGCTGGGCTCATGGTCACATGCACGGCCCAGGCCACGCCCGTGAGCGGCGACGGCAAGGCATATGGAGCCACCGATGTGCTTTACACGCTGGTCCGCAACGACGCCGGGGGCTTGAACATCCGCGTGCGCACGGATGCGCTGGAACAGCTTCAGCAGCGAACGTACAGCGGCGTGATGATGCGGGCCGTCCGGAACGGCGACCTGCCCGGGCAGATCAAGCCAGTTGGGCGGTAGGCCGTCCCATGCCCCTATCGATACGATAGCTCAAACAGGGTGGATGTCCGCTTCGGAAGCCTGCTTCCATAACCCGGCGCTGGGCCGCAGAACGCCATGGACCGGGTGGCTATATTAGAACTGCTACAATGTGTTGGTTCGAGCTGGTTTGGCCTATATGCTTTGTGGAGCAGCGGCGATCGCAGCACCAGGAACTAAAGGGCAGAAGGTTATTCCTGAGGAGGCGCACATGGACGTTTTGGTTGACGCGCACCGGTTGCGTTTGGATGATGAGGTACATCTCTCTCTTGATATGAATAGACGCGGGTTGGTCGGCGCTGTTTATATATCTTTCGAGGGCATAGAAGTCACGGATAGGCAAAAAAGAGATGCCGCACTTAGCTTAGCAGATTTTATTGAGGAAGAGTCCGATAGCTACGAGACTGTTGTAGACGAGCTTGGTCCCTTCACATTTGTTTTAGACAGAGATGCAGATGTGCTGGAATTTGCCCGCAAGGCTCGCGTTCATGTTCTCAAATATGGCGTAAAGATTGGCAGTATCAAATTCAAGTTTCAATAGGTCAATATGAATAGTATCATAATATCCTAAGATAGCACGCTCATGTATCGGATCCTCATCCCCGGGGATCACGCTTAAGGCGGCGGCAGGCGGGTCTCACCCGCCTGTCTGTTTTTTTCTAACTACATGCCATGTATAACGCGCAACGGCTAAGATTTGGATCCCGGCTTTGGTCGAGCGTGCGACGGCGGACGCGGGCTTGGCGTTCCTCGACCTCGTCCACCGCTCCGATCCGGTTCCGATGGAGAATTGGAGCGCGACGTGGAAGCCGATCCTGGCCGCGGCACCAGTGCTTTTCCCGGTGCTGCCGAGGCAGGTGGACCGCAGACGACGCACCTGATGCCCGCACTCGCATCACCGCGCGACAGGATCGCCTGAGCGATCTGTCCCGCGGCTCGAAAGGCTACGGCAGAGACCGGTTCGAGGGTGTTGTGGCCGCAGGGTGCAGGCCGACACGACGATGCGGCGCGCGGCCGAGCGCCGGATCGCCCACATGGCGCTCCACGACGCGCTGACCGACCTGCCCAACCCGACGCTCTTCCGGGAGCGCCTTAACCAGCTGGTCGTCCGGGCCTGGCGGCATGGCGGCCGCTTCGCCGTGCTGGCGTGCGACCTCGACCGATTCAAGGCCGTGAACGACTCCCACGGGTACCCGGCCGGCGACACGCTGCTCGGCGTGATCGCGGAGCGCCTCCGCGGCGTGGTCCGGGCGGACGATACGGTGGCGCGCCTGGGCAGCGACGAGTTCACGATCCTGCTCGCCGATCTGGATACGTGGCGCTCGGCCGCACGCGTGGCCGAGCGCCTGATCGCCGCGGTCGGTCTGCCGGTGGACGTTGGGCCCGCCACGGTCAGGGTCGGCGTCAGCATCGGGATTGCCGTAGGAGGCGGCCACGAGGAGGCAGAGGCACTCTTCAAGAACGCCGACACCGCTCTTTACCGGGCCAAAGCTGAGGGGCGGAATGTCTCCCGGTTCTTCGATGCGCCTCAGGCGGCCGCGGCGGCCTGAGAGATCCAGGCTCGGCGAGATCATGCGGGGCTACACCATCTAAGCCGAACCCTGGTTCAGACCGGGGTGGGAAGACGGGCTATGACCTTGATCTCGAAGTCGAAGCCCGCAAGCCAAGTCACGCCGACGGCGGTCCAGTTCGGATAGGGCGGCTCGCCGATCATCACGTCGCGTACCGCCATCACCGTGTCGAATTGCGTTTCAGGGTCGGTGTGGAAGGTCGTCACGTCCACCACGTCGTCGAAACTGCAGCCGGCGGCCGCGAGCACGGCGTTCAGCCTATCGAAGGCGCGGCGAACCTGTTTGCTGAAATCCGGTTCGGGCGATCCATCCTCGCGGCTGCCGACTTGGCCGGAGACGAAAAGCAGGTCGCAGGAGCGGATCGCCGCAGAGTAGCGGTGCTTGTCGTAGAGGTCTTGCCGTCCGGGTGGGAAGACTGCATCGCGCTTCGGCATGTAGGGTATCCTCTGCGAAGGATGCCGACGGCTTCCATCGACATCGCGGCGTCATTCACATACGCCGCGTATGCAGCACCATCGTGACATACGCAGCGTATGTCAATGGACGACCGAGCGTATGCGAAGGATCGAGGCACCCTATGGCATCGGGACGACGCGCGCTGATGATGGAGGAAACCAGGGCGAAGCTGATCCGGGCGGCGCGTGCAGCGTTTGCCGAGAAGGGCTACGCTGCGGCGTCGATGGATGAGCTGACCGAAGCGGCCGGCCTGACGCGCGGCGCGCTGTATCACAACTTCGGCGACAAGAAGGGCCTGCTTCAGGCGGTCATCGCGCAGCTCGACGCCGAGATGGTCGCCAAAGCGCGGGTCGCACGCGATAGGGCACCGACGCCCTGGCTCGGCTTCCTCGACGAGGGCGTCGCCTACATCGAGTTGGCCCTTGAGCCGGAGATACAGCGCATCGTGCTTCTCGACGGACCAGCGGTGCTCGGCGATCCGTCGCGGTGGCCGGGCCAGACCGCCTGCCTGCGCACGACGATCGAGACGATCCAAGCCCTCGTAGAGGCTGGGACGGTCCAGCCAGTCGATGCCGAGGCCGCGGCGCGCCTGATCAACGGAGCGGCCCTCAACGCCGCGCTCTGGGTCGCCGCGTCCGACGATCCGCCGGCCGTCCTCGCCAGGGCCAGCGAGGCCTTCCGGTGCTTGGCGAACGGCCTCCTGAAGTAAGCCGGCACGCCGACCAGGACGCGTCACCCGCAGGCGTGCGACGCCTGAACCGGGCACACTATGCAGGATTGCCGGCGCGCAAACAGCACGAAAGGAGACGATCACGGCGTCTGCTTCGAACCTATGTCGCTCGAAAGCGGACCGGCGGAAATCCCCCCAACTTATAACAACTCTCGTTGGTCTGGACTCACGGTGTAGCATCAGCGGCTAAAGGGTGATTCTGTCTTCTGGTTTGAAGCCCGAGGAGGATGACATGACCGCTCCAGTGCCGCTGCGGTCGGACTTTGACGCCGAGGGTCTGCGCGCCCTGGCCAAGTGCGCGCGTGAGCCTGCCCAGACGCGGCGCCTGCTGGCTTTGTCGGCGATCTATGCGGGCGGCTCGTGCTCGGCTGCTGCCGCTCTCGGCGGGGTTGGGCTTCAGACGGTGCGGGACTGGGTCGTGGCGTTCAACGCGCACGGTCCGGACGGGCTGATCGGCGGCCAGGCGCCCGGGGCCCGCCCGCACCTGAACGCCGAGCAGCGGGAGGCGCTGCGCGCGCTGGTCGAGCAGGGGCCGATGCTGGCCACCCACGGGGTCGTGCGCTGGCGGCTGGTCGATTTCGCCCAGATCTTGTTCGAGGATCACGGCGTCTCGGTGTCCGAGCAGACGCTGAGCCGGGTCCTGCGAGGCATGGGCTACCGCAAGCTCTCCGCCCGCCCATGCCACCACGCCCAGAACCCGAACGCCATCCCGGCTTCTAAAAAAACTTCCCCGCCCGCAGGGCAGAGATCGCGCAGGCCACAGGCGGCAAGCCGATAGCGATCTGGTTCGCCGACGAGGTTCGCGTCGGCCAGAAGAACACGATCCCCTGCCGCTGGGCCAGACGCGGCACGCGGCCTGCGGCGTCCGAGGACCAGCGCACCGCCTCCGCCTACATCTTCGGGGCGATCTGCCCCGCCCTCGGCAAAGGGGCCAGCCTCGTCATGCCCCGCCGCACCACCGCGACGATGGCCTTGCATCTCGAAGAGATCGCCCAGGCCGTCGCCCCTGGTGCGCACGCCGTGCTGCTGCTCGATCAGGCCGGCTGGCATACGACCAAGAAACTCGTCGTGCCCGCCAACATCACGCTCCTGCCGTTGCCAGCCCGCGCCCCCGAACTCAACCCGGTCGAGAACTTCTGGCAGTTCATGCGCGACAACTGCCTCGGCAATCGGATCTTCAAATTCTACACCGGCATCCTCGACCACTGCTGCCACGCCTGGAACACCCTCATCGACCAACCCTGGCGCATCATGTCCATCGGACTGCGCACCTGGGCTCATGAGTTCTGATCAATGAGGCTTGGTATTAGCCATTCAGCGGCGCCCGCCGATGTGACAGGAGTTGGCCGATTGCAGATTGTCCGCTTCGGAGGAGGTCGTCCGGAAAAGCGGACGCACGGCTTCCGACCCATGCCAGTCGCCAGCGCGTGGTCTTGTGGTTCCCAAAAGCGGACGTGGCTTTGTCCTGTCCCGGCGGCGATGCGACCGTCTTGGGCAGCTAGAGGCCCTGAAATTTGTGACGGAAGCGAGAGTTTGCCTCCAGCCCAAGTCACCCCGTCGCCATGCTCAGGACCTCCGCGCGAAGGCCGCAAGGGCTTCGAGTTGCTTAGCCAGGAAGCCGCGGGTCGCCTCGTCGGTGATGGTGCCGCTCTCCACGTCGACCTTTCCGGTCACGTTGCCGACCATCACTTCGGGCTTGTTCAGGACGTGCGCGTCGAGGAACACCAGCACCTGCCGGAGGTGGTACTGGCACCGGGCGCCGCCGATCATCCCGGGCGAGGCGGTCTGGATGGCCACCGGCTTGCCGGCGAACGGCGTCGAGGGCAGACGGGAGATCCAGTCGAGGGCGTTCTTGAGCGCACCGGGCACTGAGTAGTTGTACTCGGGCGTTACGAAGATGACTCCGTCGGCGGCCGCGATGGCCTCGCCCATGGCGACGACCTCGGCCGGGAAGCCATTGGCCTGCAGGTCGGCGTCGTAGTGCGGGAAGGCGCCTATCAAACCCAGGTGCTCGACCGTCACGCCCTCCGGCGCGAGGTCCGGAAGGGCCCGGGCGATGGCCGCGTTGTAGGAGCCCTTGCGCAGGCTCCCGACCAGCGTGACGAAGCGGAGGGGTCTCAGGTCTGCCATGTGTGGTTCCGTTCCCGTGTCGAGAGTGCGCTCGGATCAGGCCTCGGCGCCCCGGGTCGATGTGACCGACGTCCCGGGGCGGGATGCCGGCAGCATGCCGCGCAGGATGCCATCCCGGTCGACGAAGTGGTGCTTCAGCGCCACCAGCGCATGGCCCAGGACCATAGCCCCCATCCCCCAGGCCAGGGTGACATGCAGGAGTTTCGCCGAGTCGTACCACTCCTTTGCCGGTGCGGTCAGGGGCGGCAGGGTGAACAGGCCGAGGACAAGGATCGGCTTGCCGGCCACCGAACTCCACAGCCAGCCGGACATTGGAAGGGCCAGAAGGGCCAGGGCATAGAGCGCCAGATGGCCGAGGCCGGCGACCCGTTTCATCGCCGGGCTGATTGTATCGGGCAGGGCCGGGGCCGGATGGGTCAGGCGCCACGCGATCCGCAATACGATCAGGAACAGCAGGGTGCTGGCCAACGCCTTATGGGTGATGGTGAGGCCGTGATGAGGGTTCAGGGTCTCCCGGAGGTAGACGGCGCAGAAGCCCAGGATCCAGGCGGCGATCCAGATCGCGGCCATCAGCCAATGCAGCGCCTTGGCGGTCGGCGTGTACGAATGCGCGCTCATCGAAGACCTCCGGTAGAGAGGGGGGACGGCGGCGCGACCCCGCGCCGCCGGACGGTCATGTCAGTCCTGCTTCTCGAAGGCACCCGCGATCGTGAGATGCAGCTCGTCGCCGATCAGCGGCACGTAGGTCTTCACGCCGAACTCGGAGCGCTTGAGCTTGCCGGTGGCCTCGAAGCCGACGGTGGTCTTCTTGTTCAGCGGGTTGGTGCCGGCGCCGACCAGGGTGACGTCGAGCGTCACCGGCTTGGTCACGCCGTGGAGCGTCAGGTCGCCCGTCACCTTCGCGTGGTCCTTGCTGGCCGGCACGACCTTGGTGGACACGAAGGTCATGTCGGGGAACTTGGCGGCGTCGAGCCACTGGTCGCCCTTGAGCTCATCGGTAAGCTTGGCGCTGGTGGTCGTCACCGAGGCAACCGGGATCTTCACCGAGAGCTTGGCCGCCGCCGGGTTCTTCGGCTGCAGCTCCAGCGTGCCCGACACGTCCGAGAAGCCGCCGGCGTAGTTCGAGAAGCCCATGTGGGAGATGCGCCAGCCGACCTGGGTGTGGTTCGGATCGACCGCATAGGTGCCGGCCTGGATCTGGGCCGGGTCGCGAGTCGGAGCAGTCTGGGCGATAGCAGGCGCGGAAAGGGTCAGGGCCAGTCCAAGGATCGAGGCTGTGAGGGACTTCACGGTTGTCTCCGGTTCGTAAACAGGGCGCCGGGCTCGCCTTCCCGACGAGCCGTGTTTTGGCGTTGATGGTTGCCTACCCCCATTCCCGGCCCGATGTGAGACTGCTATCCGGCACCACATGGTTGCTAGAGCGGAAACCTTCGGCGGCGACATCCTTGACGTGCGGGCCTTCTGCGCGGTGGTCGATCTCGGCAGCGTGACGGCGGCCGCCACGAGCCTGCGGGAGACCAAGGGCAGCGTGAGCCGCCGGCTCTCCCGGCTGGAACGGGCGCTCGACGCCCGGCTTGTCGCGCGCCATCCCAGGGCGGTCACCCCGACCCCCGAGGGGCTCGCCTTCTACGCCAGGGCGAAGGAGGGCTTGGCCCTGTTCGACGAGGCCGCCGAGAGCGCGCGCGACTCCCATGCGGTCCCAGCCGGGCACCTGCGGGTGACCACCTCCGTCGATTTCGGCATCGAGGTCATGCCCGAGATCGTGGCGAGCTTCCGGGCTCTGTACCCGCAGATCACGGTCGAACTCCTGAACACTGACGGCGTGCTCGACCTTGCGGCCAACCGGGTCGACCTGGCGCTTCGCCTGGGCGGCGAGGACGGCGACACCGGCTATCGAGCGTCCATGATGGCCACGCTCGCTATCGGGCTCTACGCCTCGCCGGCCTACCTGGAGCGCCGGCCGGCCCCGGCGGGGCTGCCCGATCTCGCTGACTACGATCTGATCCTCGGCCGCGAGAAACTCGGGCCCTTCGCGCAACTGCTCTCCGCCGACGGGCGGATCGAGCCGGTCCCGCTTCGGCCGGCCATCCTCGCCAGCGACTTCGCGGCGGTGCTGAGGTTGACGCTGGTCGGCGCCGGCATCGGCCAGCTCCCGACCTTGGTGGCGGCCCGTTCCGTTCAGAGCGGCGATCTCGTGCGCGTGCTCCCGGGGTGGTCCTCCGGCGGCGGAACACTCCGCGCCATCAGCCTCGCGGGGCGGGAGTTGCCGGCCCGCGTTCGCCTGTTCCGCGAGCACGTGCGCGGCGCCCTGGCCAGCCGTTTAGCCGTGGAGATGGCGCCGCGCTGACCTGGGTCGGCCGGGGCTCCTTCCACGCTTCCGGGCATTTATCTGATCTGCTGGCGACCAAAACTTACCCCAGGCTTCCTGCAAATCGCTCGGCCAGACGCTCGGTCTTAAATGCCTCGACCACCCAATCGACGAAAACCCGCGTCTTCGGTGGCAGGTTGGCGCGCGAGGCGAAGTAGAGGGAGATCGCGCCGGCATCGGCGTACCAGCGTGGCAGCAGCCGTACGAGGTTCCCCCGTTCGAGGTCTGGGTACGCGTCGGGCACGGCTACGAGCGCCACGCCGAGCCCGAGCAGCGCCGTCTCCCGCATGGCGCTCGGGTCGTTCACGACGACGCTTTCCCGCAGGAGCGCGCTCTCCTCGCGGTCGGTTGCGTCTCGCATCGTCCAGTGCCTGATGCGACCGGTCTGGAGCGACCGCATGACGATGCCGTCGAATCCTTGGAGCCCTGCCGGATCGGAGGGCGGCACGCGGCCCCGCATGTAGGCCGGCGACGCCACAGCGATGATGTGGGCGGGTGCCAGAGTACGGGCTACGATGCCGGGGGACAGCGCGAAGCCGCCGCCGATGGCGGCATCGTACCCCTCGGCGACGAGGTCGACCTGGCGGTTCTCGAAGTGCCATTCCGGACGGACGCGCGGATGGCGGGCCAGGAATCCCGGCAGAAGCGGCAGGACGTGGCTTAACCCAAAGGTCGGCGGCAGGCTGACCTTAAGCCTTCCGACCGCCTCGCCGCCGTCCGCTGAGACGCGGGCAATCGCGGCTTGCAGGCCATCCAGGTTTCCTCCGACCGCCTGGCGGAAGCCCTCGCCGGCCTCGGTTAAGGTGAGCTTGCGCGTCGAGCGGTGAAACAGCCGCACCCCGAGGTTCCGCTCCAGCATCGCCACGTTGCGGCTGACCGCGGCCGGCGTCAGCGACAGCCGCCGGGCGGCCTCGGAGAAGCTGCCACTTTCGGCGCTGCGCACGAAGGCTTCGAGGTTGGCCAAAGTCTCCATGCCACCACTTTCAACGACCCGTTGAAGGCATAACAAGTCATTCCCGGCTAATCCAGAGCGAGTGGTTGGCTCATTCTCACACCATCGAAAACGCGATGGAGTGACGACGGTGACCCAGCAACCCCTCTTCGGCAAGACAGCGCTCGTGACCGGCGGCTCCCGGTCGATTGGCGCCGCCATCGCCAAGCGACTGGCCGCCGACGGTGCGGCTGTCGCCCTAACCTACAGCGCCTCGCCGGAGCGTGCCGCCCAGGTCGTGGCAGAGATAGAGGAGGCTGGTGGCAAAGCCGTCGCGGTCGAGGCAGATGCCGGTGACCCGGCAGCCGTCCGGGCGGCAGTTGCCCGGACCGTCGAAGTGCTCGGGGGCATTGACATTCTGGTCAACAACGCCGGCATCGCCATCAACGCACCTATTGAGGAGGTCCGGTTCGAGGACTACGAGCGGATGCTCGCGGTCAACGTGACCGGCGTGTTCGTCGCGACCCAGGAAGCCGTCCGCCACATGAAGGCCGGCGGGCGCGTCATCCACATCGGCTCGTCGATGACTCGCTACGCCGCCTTCCCGACAGCCTCGGTCTACACGTTGACGAAAGGGGCTGTGGCGGGCTTCAACCGCAGCCTGGTCCGCGACCTCGGACCCAAGGGCATTACCGTCAACACGGTGCATCCCGGTCCGACCGACACCGACATGAACCCGGCAGACGGGCCGGTCGCCGCCATCGTGGGTCCCGGCATGGCCATCGGCCGCTACGGCCAGCCCAGCGAGGTCGCCAGCGTCGTCGCCTTCCTGGCGAGCCCCGAGGCGGCCTTCGTGACGGGCGCGGACATCGTCGCAGACGGCGGGCTCACCGCCTGAACCCGGCCACCGCCAGGCCAGCGATACAGGAGCAAACCATGCCCAGCATCGGCATCATCGGCGCCGGACAGATCGGCGCCGCCATCGCGACCGCGCTCGCGCGCCGCGGGATCCCTGCCACCATCGCGAACAGCCGGGGGCCGGAAAGCCTGGCGGATACCGTCGCCGCGCTCGGGCCGAGCATCACGGCGGGCACCCGCGAGGAGGCTGCCTCGAAGGACATCGTCTTCGTCGCTGTGAACTGGTCGAAGCTGCGGGCCGCCCTCGATGGCCTGTCGGACTTCGCCGGCCGCATCGTGATCGATGCGAATAACGCCATCGAGGCGCCGCTGTTCAAGTCGTTCGACCTGGGCGACTGTTCATCGTCCGAAGTGTTCGTCAGCTTCGTCCCCGGGGCTCGGGTGGTGAAGGCTTTTAACCATCTGCGGCCGGATCTCGTATCCGGCGATCCTACCAGCGACGGGGGCCGCCGCGTGCTGTTCTACTCGGGCGACGACGGGCAGGCGAAGGCGGAGGTGGCGGCGCTGATCGACCGGCTCGGCTTCTTCGGCATCGACCTGGGCTCACTCGCGGTCGGTGGTCGCTTCGTCCAGTTTCCTGGCGGGCCGCTCACCGCGCTCGACCTCGTCAAGTTCGACTGAACAACCGAACCGGCCATGCCAAGGAGACATCCCATGTCGGACACAACATCGAAAATCTCAGAAGCGGCGGAGCCTGATTACGATCGGCTCCTACGCGCCAACTTGGAGCGTGTTTTCAACGAACGGGACGCGGAGCGGCGCGCCGCAGCACTCGCCGAACTCTTCGTCGAGGAGCCTGTGATGTATGAGCCGGACAACGTCGTGCAGGGACGCGACGCCATCTCGGCGGTCGCCGGAGCCCTGCTGGACCGGTTTGGCCCGATATTCCGCTTCACGCCGGCCGGGACGGCCGTCGGCCATCACGGCTTTGGCTCGCTGCAATGGCAGGCGGGTGACGAAGGTGGCCCGGTCACGGTCACGGGGTCGGATGTCGCAGAAGTCGTCCACGGCAGGATCGCGCGCCTCTGGGTTCTGCTTAACCCGCCGGAAGCCTGAAACTGCCGGCGCGGAAGTTTATGGCAGGCTAGCGGAAAGGGCGATCATCCCGCTTGGGGCCGAATTCAGCCAATCGCCCACTGTCCGCTTTTCCCCCTTCCGCGCCCGGAAGCGGACAGTCGCAAAACCACCCATCTGAGACGCTCACGTGGGTCTGTGTGATGACTGAGGCTGGCCGATTGCGGCCCGTCGGCTTTGCGGCCTGGGAGGGGACAAGCGGACGTTCGGCGCGGCTCAGGTGAAAGCCTCAAAATGACCGATTTTGTTGAAAAACTCAGCTGTTGCAGCGGCATTTGCGAGGTGATTCACTGCCTTTGTGAGGCGGGGGTCGACGCAGATGATGGGACCTCGGCAAGTCGAGCAAGGTGCTCTGTTCTACGAG